>Ga0307507_10002730_pt1 | contig 36165 bp, 17 predicted proteins | sample 7_EM_MG_FD_207223 | JGI IMG/M metagenome (GOLD analysis project Ga0307507, IMG submission 207223) | Populus trichocarpa ectomycorrhiza microbial communities from riparian zone in the Pacific Northwest, United States - 7_EM | ecosystem: Host-associated > Plants > Roots > Unclassified | place...
ACCTGTAAAAGGAGCGTGGAAGCTATTGCGTATTAATTAGATCTCTAGTTATTGCGTATATGCTACAAATAGTCTAGAAGTAGGCTTGGCTTTAGAGTGTAGATTAGCCTTCTTTTTAGAGTTGCTCTAGTGTCGGAATGTTAGTTATGTGACGTGGTTACGAGACCATAAAGCGAGACTAGCTAATCTGACCTTGGAGCAACCCCTTACTTTAAGACAACAATTAACTACCAACTTCAACACCGTATACGTACCACTATAAGTGATATTTGTGCACGTTGATAAAGCGAGTATACCGACAATTATACTATTTTTAAAATTTAAGACTCTTATTTTATTAGAATTTAAATAATAATTAGTTTATAATTAAATTATTAAAATTATAAAATATATAAAAGGAGTTATTAGAAAGAGCTAAAGTTAATAAATTTTAATAGATATTATAATTTAACGAATAATTTCTATTTTTGCTACCTAATGTGTGATAAATATGTTCTAAAGTGGTATAGAACCCTATTAAAATTTAAGTCTAAACTCTATCTATAAGATTCTATTTATAATAGGTTATAAACACGTTATAAATTAGATTCTAGGTTATCTATTAAAATAGATCCACTGTAATATTCTCCTTTATAAGTCTAGTAGGTTTAGTAGCCTTTCTCTTTATAGCCTTTAAACCTTTTAAACTAGACTTCTTTAAACGCTTTTTAGAAGTTTTAGTAGGAGCTAGAGTAGTAAAAGCCTTAGTATTATCCAATCTATTATTAATAAAATAGCTCTAATTAAGACAACCCTTAAATAAGCAGGCTATAATAAATTTAGAATATATTTTTAACCGGTTTAAAACGGGTTCTAAATTAACTTATAAGTAGAAGTTATATCTAAACACTTAGTATATAGAACCTTAGCACCTAATTCCTTAAGCAGAGTAACTATTCTTAGAAAGTTATACTAAGAACTTAATTAGAATATATTATAAACATATTAGGAATATCTTATATTGCCTTTTTAAGGCCCACTCTTAAATCTAATAGGTATAACCTTCTTTTAAATAGGAGCTATTAATTATAGGGTAGTAGTCCTAGGAGGGTGGCTAGGGGGAGCTAGGGTAAGGGTAGGGGGGGGTTAAGCAGTAGTAGAGCGGCCTAGACTAGTAAGATTATATTTAAAAGTAGTTCCTAATACGTTCTAATTATATATAGCTATAATAGCGGAATAAAAAGCTATAATAGGTTAGTAACTAGTTATAAATAGGTTAAAAATATGTTTAGAATATATACCTATTACTTTTTCCTACTTCTTAATAGAAGGAGCCCCTCCTTTTTTAATATTCCTAGTTTTAAGGCTATACTTCTTTATATAGTTTCTAAGGGCGCTATAATCTCTAACCTTTTTTTAAACGCGTTATAAATATATTAGCAATATATTATAAACCCAATATATTTATCTACTTATACTATATAGTACTAGATTCTCCAAATTAGGCAAGATATTATACCGATAGAAAACCTTCCCTATAGTTAAATCCACCTTATTACTACACTAGTATTATATTAGGAACATATTCTAAATATATTTAAAACTACTTACTATAATAAAAGCATTAATGCCTTTAAGAAGCCTTTCTATTTTTAAATAGGCTTTATAGGCGGCCTAAACTATTAAAATACATTTAGAATGGGTTATAGATAGCTTACGCAGCTCTTTAATATGCTAGACATCGTATTTTAAATTAGTTTGGAATGGATTTTGTTAGTAGCACTTTGGTAGCTACGGTATAGCAATTGCTTAATTGGTTGTGTTATTGGTGTCTAGAGGGAGAAGAGGTCTATTCTATATATTAGTAGTAACTCTTATAGAGCGCGTATGCGCTAATCCTAAAATAGGAAAGAGTAAATAAAATGGGTCCAAATACTAGCAACTCTCTATGTAATTAGCCTAATAACCCGTACATATAATATACCGCACGTGATATTAAAATCCAACTCCAGTCTCTGTATTCTATGTTTACTTAATTTCTTACCAACTACTTAACCTCTCTCCACCTATTCCTTCGTATTTAAGTTAATTGTATTTGTGTTAACAAGGTTTCTTAATGCGTTATAAGCGTTTACTTTTATTATTACGTCTATAGGGTTTAAGTCGCCGTTAATCCATTTAATCTCCGTAATTATGCGTCTCTTATATAATTGGCGTAAGTATATTAAGTTAACCATTAATCTCTTCTCCTAAGTACTTCCCAACTTAATAAGGTATTTGTATAGCAACTTGGAATCTGTATAGAGTATAAGCAGAAGCTCTACCTACAAGATCTTCTCTATTGTAGACTTTAAGACCGCGCTATAATCGAATCTGTAAGCTATTACGTATAGTTTAGAGGCTAGAACTGAGCGAGTAACTCTCTTATACTTAATAGAGGACCAATAAACGATATTTGTACTGCCACTGTTGTTGGTAATTGCAATTATAAAGCCAATTTATAAGGTGTTGTCAGCGTTATTAGCAAAAAAGGTATCTGTGAATACTATAATCTTAGGTAATTGGAGGTCTAAAGGTATGAATTATAGGCCTCTTGACTTATTGTCAATTTGCTATTATAAACGCTTATTCAGCTTCTTTACGTCACCTTCTTTTAGGTTAGTAACTTAAGCCGTAAAGGAAAAATTAAATAAAGACTCTGGTTGGCATATAGAGGCAATATACGCTCCTCTTACGCGTTAAGCAATATATTAATCTTTTAGGGTGACCGCAACTCTCTTAGTGCCTCTTAAACTCATAAGATTAGTAGTCTTAAGGTTAATAAGGTTTAAGTTCTTACACTAGCGTATTTAGTTAAATATAATAGAGTTATCATTATTAAGAGTAATTTAACCGCTATTAAACTTAATTAGAGTACTTATTGTAAGTTTCTTATATTCCTTTACTATAAACTTAGTATTTATAAGATTGATTTCCTTATTTTATATAAACTCTTCATTTCCAATAAATAGAGTATCGTTGGTCTGGAGGCCAACAATTCCTACTCCAGCTTTATGCGTGTAGAGGAGGCAAGGGTTATAGGTAGACTCCTTTATCTTAAGCTTCTCTATATGGTAAAGGTGGTATGTTAAGAACCAATAGTTGCCAGCCTTAGGGATACCGTATAGAGGCTTAATTACCTTTATAATGGTATTATTGCCAAGTTATAAGATATCTGAGAGTTCTGGAGGTAGGCAAATATAGAAATCGCGATTTAAAAGAGTGGTAGATTGTATATACGCTTATAAGATGTTATAGAGGTATAGAGAGGCGCCTTCCTTAAGAAGAGAAGGTATAAGTGCGAGTATAATTTATTAACTTAATCGTTAAATAGTAGGTAACTATATTAATACCAATTCCTTCTCCTAATCATTATAGGCTTATATAACTAATTATAACTTCTTAAACGCTTAATTGGTGCCCTTATTCTTAATATTATTAATAAATTAGGAGTTGAATATACGGGTACCTTCTAGTACTATAGAAGTATTAGCAATTTAAAATACGCCCTTCTTAAATAGGCCGTTAATCTCCTTCGTACGGGAGTTAGTATATAATGGAATTGCTATATAGACAGTAACGTCAGGTCCACGAAATCGTTTAGGTCGCTAGCAGTTGTGTTATAGTCGCCGAATTGGTACCTCTTGCTCCTCTTCTCCTTTGTTAACTTGCTCTCCGTTAGATTAATCTCCCTTAAAGTCTCTAACTATACTCTCTTTATAATACAGCTTAATATAAGTTAATTGGAAATTAGTAACTTTAGATAAGAGTTTAACCTTATAAGTCTTGCCGGTAATTCTAATTAATGGGAAGGGGCCTTTCCAGCCTCCTTTCTCTCTGTATACAAGCACTAGGGAATTAGGTGGTAGGTTATATAAAGCTTCTATATTAGGACTGTTTTAAGTGTTAAGTGCGTTGTTAACTATTCTCTTAGCTCTCTCCTTCGTGATCTCTTTTATTGCTTTATATATGGCGACAGCACGTTATTGAATTAATGGTGCTAGTACGTCACTGTCTAATATTTGTGGGAAAGCACCAAATACTAGTAGAGTTGGTATTAAGCCGTTAGGGCCTATAGAATTATTTAACGCCTTAACAGCTATCTATAAATATACTTCCTTTAAGATATCTAAACCTATCTCTTCTTGAATAATCTTATAGGCGTAAAGAAGGGTTGTATAATCTTATTTGACCTTTCCAATGCTCCAATGAGCCTTAACGGGCACATACTTGGTCTTTATTGCAACTATGGAGGCGTTTTAACAAAACTTACGGCTGTTGAAGTTAATGCTAGCGTTATATATAACTAAATCGGGGGGACTAAGATAAGTATCAAGCCAATAAGTATAAAGAGCCTCCCAGGTGGTTTTTATAGATATATCTTTTAGAAATTGGGCGGCGGTAAATCCTATAGCCTTATTAACAACGTGGAGTACTGGCTTGTCGTTAATATAGAAGATATTAATAAATACTATATAATTAAAGTCCAAATTATTAGGAAGCTTAAACTTAAATCTATATAAGGATTTGCCGTGCTTTTAATAATAGTGATAGTACTTAGTTAGCTTCTTAATTATCTTTTTATTAATATTATGACCTAAACGCTTAAGTAGAGCATATAACTTCCTAACTAAAGGATGGCCGAAACAATGGTGTAATTGTAATAACTCTGTTGCCGTTAAGTAGCATACTGTTAATATAATTAATGCAGTAATAAATTGCTGTAGAGTCTTTCCCTATAGTAGAAAGGGGTGACCAAACTATTATACTACTGGCACTGTTAATATAGGAGTTACTACCTTATCGGTAAGGTTATTATAGTAGCAACCTAGAGAGTCAAGATCTTGTAGGCTTATAAGAAATGGGGTATTAGCGCGTATAATATAAAACACAATCTCTTCTACCAGTGATTATACTTTAAGAGAACCTACTAATAATATTAAGCCAATTCCGAACTTAACCTTAATAGCGCCGGCGTTAAAAGTATTAAGTGTGGCTATTAAGTTAACGGTCTCCTTATATATAAGATATTGGCCGAATCCAGCAATTAATGCTCTTACTGCTCCTATATTAATTATAATACCGTACTATTTATCAGAGTTGTATTAAGAGGTCTCTTTAGAGGTGGTTAAATACGTAAAAGGGAAAGTAGACTTATTAGGAACTACTCCTATAAGTATATATTAAGTTATAAGGTTGCTTAACTTCTCAACTATTAATAATATAAAGTGTTTAGCGTGTTTAGTATCTTCTTTAAGATTAAGTATAAAGGTCTAAAAGTTATTAAGATTATCGTTATCTTTGGTGCCTTTGTATTTGGTAATCTATTAGGCAGCATTCCAATCGAAGGTACGGCCATATTTACGTCTATACTTCTCTTTCTAATCTTCTTACTCTTCTTTTAAGTATTTGGTAGACCAACAGCCTTATTTCTTGTAAACAAAGCATCTCTTAACTTATAAGTCACGAGGGTTATAAAATCGAGGATTTCGGTCTTAAGGGTATTGTTCTTAAAGGTATTAAGTATTGCAATTCTAAGAGTATTACGGGAAGCGTTAAAATCGCGAAGTACCGCGATTATTGTAATCATTATTATTACAAACGTATTGGCGGTTTATATAATACGCTTCTTCCTCTTTATCTTCTCCTATAATATAGGCAGCTATAGCCGGTGGGTAACTTCTCTTATAGGTAATAATTAAGCTTTAAAGAGAGTTAATTAAGGCTAGTAATATATTAGGTAGTTAAAAGCATGCGTAACTATAAGCCAAGTCGTCTTAACACACAATAATTAAGCGCTATTATAAAGCGGCGTCACCCTTTATAGTCTTATTGGCGCCATTTTATGCTTTTTGGAGGTCTCTAACTAAGATATTAAGGCATTCCTTCTTCTATTTAGCCATATTCTCTGGTTAAGATATAACTTCCTTTAGTATAAGGCTGTTAAATAACTGAAGTTAAGAGTAGCAGTGGTTATTGTTCTTAAAATAGGCTTATGTTGCACCGTAAAGTTAAGCAAAAGTAGGTGTACTTTTTTTATACAATACTTAATTTGTAAAGAAGTGGTTAAAAGCATTATCCTTTAGTATGTTAGAATATGCCTTTACCTTTATTACGTTATCAGTAATATTAAGTTGCTTACAGTAATTCTTAAAGATATTAAGTTTAATATTAAAGTTATTATTCTAACCGCTGTATTTGTTGTCTACTGTGATCAACTTTATAAGGGAAATGATATCTCTGGCAGTACGGTCTACTGGTAAGAGTAGAGGAGGTAAGTTTTAGTATTATATAGGTTGTTATTTAACGTCATTAAGGTTGCTAACTCGTACTTTAACTCCGCCTGTCTTTAGTATATATACTATAAGGTTTAACTTAAATTCTCCATCCTTTAGTATTATTTATTAAATCTCTAGTATTGTCTAAGCAGTCGGCTCTTCCTCCTAAAGGCATTTATACAGTGCGTTGTTTAGCTTAGGAGGGCGATTTAACTTATATACCCAAACTCTATACTTACGCAGAGCACTTTGTAAATTGCGTAAATATATCTTATTGACTTTATTAAATAACTATGCCGTCCATTTATTAAAGTCTTCTTTAAATTACTCCCAGAGATCACTATCTTATAACTATAATTAGTTATAGACCTAGCATTTATATCTTATGAAAGCATCTCTCTTATCTTTTTCCTTATTTGTAGAATTAAAGCCGTTAGGCCACTAATTCTTATTCTCTAGCTTTGCTAACCAGTCCGCCATAGCTCATATTTATTGTATAGGAGGAGGTAAGAAGGGAGGTAGAATTGGTCGCTATAGGGTTTTTAGAGGTATAGAGGGAGGGAAAGTTATTAGTATAGAGGCCGTATTAAGTTCATAGGTTATAATGAACAGTAAGACGCGCAGGTGCCGCAAATGCGTAATGGACGCGATATAGAAAGATAAGCATAGGCAGGCCTCTAAATCTTTAAATGCGAATTAAGTCGTAGAAATATAAGCATAGATAGGCATCTACTTCTTAACGCGTATTCCCTAGCAAATCTCACACAAGGGTTCTCTGCACAGGCAGGTAGGCCTTTTGTGGTTAATTCCTCTTTAAAATAGTACCGTCTCCTAATCTATAATCACTAATCAGTGTTAGTAGCACTTCGATAGCTATGGTATAGTAATTACTTAATTAGTTGTGTTATTAATATCTAGAGGGAGAAGAGGTCTATTCTACATATTAGTAGTAACTCTTATAGAGCGCGTATGCGCTAATCCCAAAATAGGAAAGAGTGAATAAAATAGGTCCAAACAGATTTAATAAATTATAATAGAAGGTAAGGTGGAAGGTAAGGTCAAAGTTTAACAGGAAAAGTCAAATTTGGTATAGTAGGCGGAGGTTTCGCCTATCAGGCTGACATTTTAGCGTAGTCCGACCAACCTGTACGCACGGCATCATCATCACTAATCCCTCTTCTGGTCCGCGCACCATTCCCCTCGTACTAACCGCCAACAGCATTCCCGCCACCACTACAGCCGCCCATCAGACGTTTACTGCCAACCCTTCTGGAAACTTGGTCATTGGGCCAGGCACGACCCTCTCCCCCAGCGGCCCCGCCGCCACCATCTCAGGCACAATGTAAGCTTGCAGTGTGTGGGAATTGGCCGAGCAACTTGATTGTAAATCTATGGAAACCAAGTGGATATATACATGAATATAGAGTCCTGACCATAGGGTCTATGACGCATTTCCAAGACATACAAGGGTAGTGCTGATGCTGTCTTAGAGCCTTCCGGACTACAGTCTTGTGTCTCGGCACAGTACCGGTAGTCGGTTACACACAACCATCAGCGTCGATCCTTCCGGCGAAGTCGTCATCGTCAGCCCGTCAACAACGTACACGGTCTCACTGCCCCAGATAACTGGGGCAGAGGAGATAGCAGTGCTGACGCTTAGGAGTATGACGCTGACGGCGACAAGCGAGGATAGGAGTGTGGTTGTTGGACCTTATATAATAATACCTATAAAGGAATTCGGCTTAAATTAATATCGATATTATATAAGTAGGATTTATTAAGAGAAGAAGAGTTTAGAGTTCTTTAAAGTCGTATAAGTATTCCTACCCTAATTTTATCTTATAAATTAGACCCCTAGGGAGAAATTGCGCTACAACATAGTACTAAGGGGCTAAGATCTCTAGGATATAGGAGTAGCTTATCCCTCTAGGCTAACGCGTTTAATAGTGACGGCAAAGTATAAAGTGGATACCCTAGGGTAAATACCTTAAATTTGGGCGTTAAATTTGGGCGTAAAGGGTGTATAAATTGTTATAAAGACCCCTTATAGTCTTTCTTAACATAATTCCCTCTATTTACTTTATAGAGATATTAATAGGAGTATAGTAATTTAAAGTACGGCTAGCTCGCATTTTAATTACTATATACTTAGCCCTATAGGGAAAAGGCAAATATATCTGCCTAAGGGTGTTTAGATAATAAACTACTATAAAAGGATAATAGGGCTAGGTATAGGGTGGCGAAATTAGCTATTTATAGTTTAATAGGGATAGCTTAGTTAGTAAGGTTATTTTAACTAAGCCTTATGGCTTTCTAGTAGATAACTATAGCTAAATTAAGGACGCTATTCCAGACAAACTATGCGGAAAAGCCTATAATAGCTTCGTAGAATTTTACCATTATAATAGCTAAAGGGGTTAGTATGGCCTAGGGGGTTTAGATAATAATACTATAGTTAGTAAAACCCTTAAGCCAAATGCCTATAGAGGAGAAGTCCTTTCTAGAGTTATTGCTAGAAGTAATAACTCTTCTATCTACTGTTAATTCTATTTAATTAGAGTTAATCCTAAACGGGTTATTATATAGCTTTATAAAGTTTTTTAAAATAAATATACCCTTTTAGATTACGGCAACTTTAGAGACTAAGATTTTAGAAAGAAGTAGGTCTAAGCTTTTTATAATAGGAGGGAGAGAAGGCTTACTAGAGTTAACCTCTACCGTATTAATTATAGTAGGGTTCTTCTATGGCTAACTTCGCCTAGGCTATAGAAGTAGTAAGTACTTTAAGGGTAGCCTGGTTTAAAGCTGCCTTATAAATATGCTCCTGCTTATAGTCTTCTAGCTCTTATTTATAAATGTCTTATAGGCGCTTTTTAGCTGTAGTTATAGCTATGGTAGAGGGCGTAGGGGCTATAGTTATGGAGAAGCGATATATCTACAAGCCTTTACTATTGGAAATATAAGAATAAGAGCGTATTCTATGTGCGGGAGCGTTTTTAAAAAAGTCTATTATATAGAGTAGATGGGATAAATATAGATAGCGGAGAGAAGTAATAGCAACGGTCTAAATTTAAGGCTTTAAGGGAGGAGACTTGATAGTTAAATAAGATCTAAATGAATGAATTAACAGTAGCTTTAATTGATGAGAACTGGCATATTCGAGTATAAAGATATTAATTTAATAATATTGTAATAGGTAATTATAACACTTCCTTATAGGAGTCTTAGAATAGCGACCTAATGGTATTTTTCCTCCCGTTAATATTATATAGGTACTATTTAAAGGGGTATACGCTATATTACTACTTACGTCTCCCTTAGAGGTTTTTTGTACTTAACTTATTGGTATTTATCTACATAAATCAAGTTTAGGACGGCATTAGACGTTGGTTAAGATTTTAAAAAAAAAGTAAAAAAATTAAAAAGCTTAATTCTTATAATAGTTAACGCTATCGTAATCCTGTTTATATATTCGTAAATAAGAATCCTAGGTTTTATATATAGAAGCTACTTTAAGGAATTTTTTATTTTATTTAGGTATACGCCTGGGAGCTCTTAGGGGTAGCCTTAGCTAAGCCTTAGCACCTCTTTATAAGCTCCTTAGGCTTATAGCCCTTCCGCCCTCCTTATTAGTTTGTCTCTATATAAGCCTATTACTATACTCTTTACTCTATCATTCTCTCTTCTATTAACTCTTCTATAACTTATACTTGGCTTACTTACTCCCTACTATATACCTAGGCATTATACCTTACAGCTAAAATAAAAGCAATTAAACTATAAAATCGGAAGATAGAGTTGGAGCTTAAAAAATTAGAACGAGAACTTAGTTAATATAAACTTTTATATTTATAATAATAAGGAGTAGATATTCTATTAAGGTAATTACCTAAATATAAAGATATTATAATATCTAAGAGAAAGCCTAAGCCTAACCTAAATACTCCGTACTATACTCTATACTCTATACTCCGCGCTTACTGCTTGGTAGTAAAGAATAGTGTAGTAGGGTAGAATATCCTATACCTAGTATCTTGGTACCTATCTTGTTTTCCTATATTTATAAAGCCTTTAAGTTCGGCTTCCCTCCTTCTTATATATTACAAACCAACGAGAATATATTCTTCTCTTCTCTTCTTACTAACTGCTTTACTAATTACTTCTAACTAATTCTGACTAACTAACTAATAGATAAACCAACAGCATCGTGACTTCCTATTTAAGAGATACCGTACCCTCCCATAATAGAACTAGGATAAAATAACATTATATCTGAAATACAACCTATTCTAGCCACTTATTATAGCTTTTGAGTATATAGATATAACCAGTAGATTTACTCTTACGGTTACTATTACACGAGATATACTTATGCTTCTTAGTCTTCTTAAGAATCTTAAATATGGCATCGTGGTCAGGCTATGTTATAGTTAGATTATAGTTAAGTAGTAGTTATAACTACCTAAACTTACCTTACTATCTTTTTTTAGTAGAACTTTAAAGCGGAATATAATACGCGTAATAGCTTAGTGCTCTATATAACGTAGTTAGATCTATAATATTATAATAACATAATTAATAATATGTTAAGATCTACTAAAGCAACCCGACGTTTTCTACAACCTTTAGTAGGTAGAGGTTTCTCTCTAGATAGGAAAACTAAAACATATTAGCAATAAATTCTGGCCTTTTTTATTACCTTACTAATAGGGTATATAACTTCTAGTTCTTCCTTAGTATAAATAGCCCTATAAAGTGTCCGCTAAGCCGCTAAAATGGGTTATATTTAGGATATAATATACTATCTAAATTACCCAATTCTAGTTCCTTTCGACCTCTAGGCTTTACGCTCCTAATTATATAATCTACGCCTTTCTTTATTTTAAGGTCAAAAGGAGCTTATAATATAGATATATCTAGGTTTTTACTTGGAAATGCGACTTGATATACTTAATTGATCCTCTATAACTATTTGCGAATTTTTTTCCCAAGCGCAAATATTATGTTTAGTATTTGGGTCTTATTATAGTTAGATTTAAAATAAAATAAAGATATATAATACTTATGACTTATAGTCTTCCTAATAGCACAACCCTATCTATAGGAAATCTCCTCTAGTAGAATATAAATGAAATATTTGCCGCGGATCTATATTTAAGTTAGATGTTAGATATAAGCTAGATATATACTAGATATTGCCTTAATATAGAAGAATAAAACCCACCTTAGACGTTTATTAAGTCTGAGATACTATACCTTAGTATATAGAGCAAGGGCACTAAAAATGCGCCTCTATATAATATTTAGCTAAAGAGCAGCATTATAAGTGCTAGAACTCTTACCCTTATTACTACTTAAGTCTAGATTAGAATATAACTTAAAAGCTACTACCTTATTTGCTAGAGTACTATATATAGCCATTATAGTAGTGTCTAGATCTTAAATAGAGCTATTAGGGCTACTAAGAACTTTGTCAATAATCTATTAAGGTTAGATTATAGATATAATGTTATTTTATCCAAAATATAACTTATATCTTACGCCGCCTCTATTCTAGTAAAAGCATTCGCCTACCTATTTTAGAGAAAGTTCTTATTCTATATCCTAATTAGATCCTTATTATAGTTACTAGAAGTTACTTTACCTTATTATAAAATTAAGTGTTTAGACTATTGGGTAGTATCTATTCTATATTAGATTATAGATATAACCTAGATATATACCTACGCTGCCTATATAAGAGTTATCGCGGTTATTCTCTAGAGGCTAATAGGGATTTAGCGGCAGCTAACATAGTCTAGTTAGATTAAGATAATAATATAGATAGAATATTAATAAATACCTCTTCTACTTTAGATTGCTAGCTCTCTAGGATTTATAGCTATACTAGATCCTTAATATAACCTCCTAAAACTTGCCTCGTCTATATTATTACTAATATCTTTTAAAATTATAATAAATAGTAAGAAGGATTCAATTAAAGCTTTTAAATAGCATTAATAGCGTTAGAATTAAAATATAATAGCGTTATTAACTCTAAATATAATGCGATAAGAGTTGAAATATATACTAAGTAAAGTTATGTTAGAGTTAGAATATTAACACTAGTTAAGGTTTTAGTGCCTTGGCGGGCACTAACTAAACGCTAGCCAAGCCATATGCTCTTAAAATACCCTTGAGTTAATAAAAGGAAGTAGACGAAATAAATCAGCTTCTAAGTGATCTCTTATTATTATTTTAAAGGTTATAATTAAGGAGAGAAATAGAGTAATTATATCTAGGGCTCTTCATGCTTAATACTAAATTTAATAACTTTCTATAGTTAGAAAATCTTATATAATAGCTTATCTAAACAAGGAACCTTAGTAGATTACTATATTAAAAATCTAGACGATTTTATTAACTATATGTAACTCTACAGCCTTAAAATGAGGCTTGGCAATAGTTGATTTTGGTGTGTATTGAATGGGTCCGTGCATGGAGGGGGCAAACTCCAAACCTCGCACTAACCCAGGTCGTAATCGCGCCAAATGGCCCCCCCCAATATGTGATGGCATTAGAAATAGGGTGGTAGGCAACAGGAACAGGTTCACACCATCAGCTCCAGTGGCTTGCGAATATCATGCACCTGTCCGAGGACTGCGTGAGACTAGCGTATCGAAATAGAAGTGAAAAAGTAGGGTCGCCAGGATCCACCTATGTTCCTATCGCAAACTCCCCTGCGCTTCTCTTACATATTCACTGCACCAATATTTTTTATAATCAGCCACTGCCAGCTTTCCCAAAAATTCTCTCATTCAAATTGGCGTCATTCCTCGACACCCCGAATTTTGCCCTTACTCTATTCGTGGATCTCGGCCCAATTTTGGAACAGCTCTCTGTCTCTTAATGACGTGCGAGTTAGCGTTCCTGGAACAGTGTTTGTCATGAAGGGTGTGCCGGCCGTCAGGCGCCTTATTGTATGCGTTGATGGAACGTGGTATGGACCTGATGGGACAGTAGGCAAGTACAAGCCGAATGGAACAACTTATGCGGGAACCTCCAATGCTAACGGCAACAGGGAATAATACGGGCAACAATAGCAACATCTTTCGCATCTACGCGGCCATCAAACAAGGCACATTCTTAGACCATGACGGAAGACTGATCCAGCAAGTATGCGAAGATTTATTTCTCTCGTTTAGGAGGTTGAAAACTTCTTTCCCCATGCTAACCACTCGTCTCTTCTCCTGTCATTAGAGTGCAAAATACGAATACGGAATAGGCGCTGGTAAGGGACCAATCGGTAAAGTCACAGATGGTATAACTGGGAAAGGCTGCGAGGAACAGATTGAAGACGTTTTCTATGTAAGGAATCGAAAGCCTCAACACTGAGTCACGGATTCAATGCTAACGATGAATAGTATTGTTGTAAGCACGCGCAGAGTCCGAACAGCGAGTTGTGGCTCTACGGGTTCAGTCGGGGAGCTTGTAGGTGTAACCGAATGTAGGAGAGGTACAAATGCTGAAGAAAGTTTTGCAGACATAGTCCGCGCTGTAGCAGGGCTTCTGCATCACATGGGGGTGCCATCGTTTAAGAACCGAACGGAATTTACGAAGGCCTATCAGAAAGCCTTGAAACTTTACCCTAGTATTCGCAGGTCCGATACGACAGGCAATTCTGGAGAGGTATGCTCTGGCTATGACCGCAATAACTCAAGAACGCTTACTAACTGCATCTAGAAATATCTTTACTTGTAAGGAGCCCGTCTCATCTGCGTTTTCCGCATTAATACGAGCACAAATTTAGTGAGAAGGCGGAACCAAGCCCCGTAATTCAGTTCATCGGTGCCTTTGATACCGTTAAAGCAACTGACGATCGGTCATTACACGACTTGTCTTTTCTACCTACGACCAAACACGCTCGCCACGCGCTTGCCATGAATGAGGATCGCGTTTCTTTCACTCCGACGCTTTTCGATTCGGCTACAGACTCGCCTTACTCTCCTGGAAGGTCACTCATCCAGGCGTGGTTTATCGGGGCTCATTCAGATATCGGAGGCGGTCCTGCAGCTGATGGGCTATCACTATATCCACTTCAATGGGTTCTCATCGAAAGCAAGGCATTCGGTCTTGTGTTGGACCACAATCCAACCGGTCATGCCAAGGGGCTTATTGAAAATCCTCTGACGTTGGTGTCCCTTCCGGTACTTCAAAATCAAGTCTCTACCGGTACCCCTGACGGCACTGATCGTCAGCCATCTGGAGCATGGAAATTTGTGTTCACCAACGGGATCACGATCGAGATGCATGACCTGCGCCCAATTCACAATCATGGGAACTTACAAAGCTACAGAAACAAGCTGGGAAAGGGTTCCAAGCCTGTCAAGGAAACGCACGGGTCGAAGTGGCACTGGTTTAAAAGAGAGAAAGACGGATTTCGAAATCCAGCGATTGATCCGTTGGTTAACTCAGCCGGATTTCCGGAGACAAATGGAGAATCTCTTGTAGATGCTTCTCCTCAGCATATTGTTAAGGTCAATCAAGGTTTACTTTCACTCAAATCTCCTCGACAGCTTTTTAAAAAAGGCGACGCGGGATGTTTAGTGGGTTATTCCGAGGAAGGTGAGCAATACCGATGGCTATATTCTCTCCTAGCCTCTGACCAAGATCTAAGCTACCAATTCTACGATCATACATCCTTCCTCGTACTTCCTCGCGGACGTGTACCCGCGTTTTGGCATCGATCAAGCGTTGAAACGTTTTACCGCAGACCTCGAGGCTTTTCGAGCCTCAAGGTTACCTATGAAGACCCTTGATCCTTGGACTGTGGAGAGGCTATTCCGCAGGGGTGACTTCAAGGAGCATAAAGCTTTTCGCATCCTTGTGTGCGGACGTGCAGGGATTGGGAAGTCCACTTTGATCAATCGGGTATTTGGAAAGGACATGGTATGTTCTCTCACCACGAAGACCACCGACTCATTGTTGAGCCAACTAACTCGGAGTAAAGACCAAAGAGTCGCAGAGGGACCACGGTATACATGACATTGAGGAAGGGTTTGAGCTCGACACCCGTCCCGGACTCATCGTTCATGATTCTCGTGGCTTTAAATCCGGTGGAACAAATGAAGTGGCGGAATTGAAGAAATTCGTAAAGAAACGCTCATCAATGACAGACCCTTCCGACGCCATCCATGCTATTTGGTAAATCCCCGGTGTGTCTTACTAGTAGAATTCTCCACTCATTGTCCACAGGCTCTGCATCAGAACGGACGAAAACCGGATGGTCGACGATTCGGAGGAAGCATCATTGCGGGTTTTCTCAAAGTACGCTCCTAAAGTACCTGTCGTGATTGTGAAGACAATGAAAGACAAGTTTCTCGCGGTGAGTAGGGAAGAAGTGCGGGAAGACTACACCAGGAAGAGAATCACAATCACCGATCAGGAAGTACTAGAGAAGGTAGAACAAAAGCTGCTGGAACGTTCAAAGGATGATTCTATGGAGCTTGAGCGCAAGGGATTCAGCACGGACGACACCCCGTTAGCCTACGTTTCTCGAGGTATGTGCTATCATCATTACCTTTGACATAACATTACTTACCTAGCTCAGATGATCCAAAATCGATCAAGGATCTTCTACAGTTGACCTTGAATTTGACCATGGATGAAGACGCCCGTATAAGCTGTGTCGCGGCCCAAGTCATTGACGTCGAACAGAAGATCAAACTGGCAGTCACAGAATGCGTACGTCTGCTCCGACACGCCGAATGGACCTCGATGGCTACTTCCCCGCTCGTATTTGCATCCACTGTTTCGACGCCAACCATTTCTAGGCTCCTCTGTAATAACATCATGAGTTGCTTCGGATTTATCGATATTACGGCCGAGGATGTGGACGGCATCATGTCAAAGGTGGTCTGGTGGAACCTGACGAAATTCATGGCGCAGTCAGTTAGTCAGTCCATCCTCATCTGGGGAGGTGTAGCCACTCTCACGCTGTTCACTCTCATCGGCGGAATACCCTTGGCAATAGGAGCGCCATTACTCGAAGTACTACCCGCGGCGCGGATGATTATCAAGTGCGCATGCGACCTCATCATCATTCTCGACAGAGCATTTAGCGATGGCGGAAAGACTGTCACCAAGGAAAAGATCAACCATGCTTCGAAGGAGTACACATCCAAAATAAGTATTGATGCTGGATCAGCAGGCTGCTCAAGAAAATCCAAAGTCCATCAAGAGGTTGAGGGACTCATTCCCATAGTGTCCTGGAAATTCTATAAGCCGATGCAGATCTCAAAGCTTCAGAATGGTGTGGAAGAGATCATCGAGCGGAATCGTTTCGGTCTTAGCGACAACAAGCTTGACTTAACTGCGACCCCACGCAGGTCCATCTACTCAACCCACTCCGAAGAGCCGGAAGAACTCAAAGAATGGCAGCGGATCGTGGCTGACTTGCTTGACTAGTGTGGCCAACAGTCAGCGTCGCTGGCAGCGTCGCTGGCAGCTCGCTGCTGATGTAAGCAGTCAGTCAGCGTACATTTATGCAGCGCGCTGACAGCCCGCTGCTTAAGTGGTAAGGAAGGATCAATTTGGTGGTGTTTTGAAGCTTTTTGAGGATCTTCGGATCTTCGGCTAAAATCCGGGCGGGAAACCCCTGGGATATTCATACTAAATTGTATGGTTTTCTCCAAATTCCCCGTCGCGTCTATATACGCGTTTTGTCCACCGAATATTAACCTTTATCACCACAGGAAAATGCAACGGACTTTACATTTTACCCATAGTAGAGCTTCTTCCTCTACTCCTTCCTCATCTAATTCTCAATCTACGCGTCCATCAAGCTCTTCAGTAGGTCGTAGACCTCGCGGATCTACTGCTTCTACTCCCCTTGCGATCGAAGACACGTCCGAACCAAATGAGTAGAATAACTCTACATCGCGAGAGCCTCCACTAGCTGGCTAGAACTACGGCTGTATATTCCCGATTAACTAGAAGAATATTTTCCTAGGCAAGTACGGCAGGCTTACTGGTTATTATAGATACCAAGTTGTTAATAAGCGGTCAATTTTAAAGACAGCCTTTATACTACCTATATAGAAGTATAGAGTAGATCTATTTTGGGGCGGTGTAAGGGATATTATTGCGGTCACCTCGGGTTGTCCTTAGGACAACCCCCGGACACCCCTCGGACGTCCGTCGGTTACGTTCTGGAGGCACGTGCCCATAGTATATAGTCTCTCCGATTCTAGAGGCCTCACCTCCTTAAGGATTTGTCTCTCTTACTAATCTATCCTGTTCCACAATTGTGTCCTTATAGCCCCCTGTCTATAAAGTCCCTGTCACGGGACACCTCCGTGACACCTTACACACGTCCACCTGTTTCCACCGACGCAGCAAGAAGAGACTGACCGCGAGACGGCAACCCGATGGCAATTTGCCGGCAATCTACGGCAATCTGACGGCAGTCTGCCGCATTCTGCCATATTCCGCCAAAGTCCACCAAATTCTGCCAAGTTCTGCCAGGACCGCTCCTTAAATCCTGCTCTGCTCCGTGCACGTATCGACTAAGCAACTAAACTAATAATATATACCCTTTCTTCCCGTTTCCTTACCTTCTTTCCTTATATAACGTCTTAATCTTATTACACAGTTTATATATATAGCTTAATAATATCTACTTCGTTATATATTATTACCACTTATACTTACTCTATAACACTATATTACGTTAAAACCTTAAAAACCTATACCCCGCCCCGTTTAAAATGCAGAATAACCTTAAAGCCCCTATAACAACCGCTGACATTATATCCGCACTCTAGGAACAATTAGCAGATATGTAAAAGTCCTTTATAGATGCCCTCGCATAAAACCAAGCTGCTATAGCTTAACAGCAAGCCAAACAAGAAGCATGGCACTAGAAAACAATTAAGGCCCTCTAAGAAGAAATCTGCACCCTTAAGACGCCCACGCTAAGCCCTTAAGACTAATTGCTATTACTAAAAGCCAATATGCAGAACGCGAGCCCTAAACTAGTAATAGTTATCCTACCAATAGAACCGACTACTATGTTATAATAATCTAAAAAACCACTAAACCCTTTAGTATTTACTAGTAAATAATAAGAGCTTTAATTATTTTTAAGCTAACTAGTAATGCTAACCGTTACCTAACTAAAGCTAACTATCTTTACTACGCCCTAAGTTAACTAGGAGGAGATATAGCTAACTTTATTAAACCTCTTTAGCCGAACTTAGTATAAAGCTTAGTTGTACTTCTTAAAGCTATATATAGTAACCTAAACTGCTAAGCTACCGCTTAAAGGAAGATAAACTATATAACTTAAAAAAAAAGTTTCCTAGTATACTTCTCTGAATTTAATTATTATGTAAAGGAAATAGGCTAGAATAACTCCGTACTAATTAATAGCCTTATTAAATCTTTAAGCCCTAAACTAAAAACCTCCCTAATTAGTATAGACCTACTAGGAGCCCTTAATGCCTACGTAAATATTATTAATAAATAGTATAATAATATACTACGCCTAATACTGAAGTCCACTCCTTAATATAATATAATAACTCCGCGAATATCTATTAAGTTATTATCTTAGCCTAAGTACCTTAACCCCATAGATATTAATATAGGGACCCTAGGATACGCCCTACTAGGGTCCTTTAAATAAGAATAATACACCAAGCTAGGCCTCTACTTTAAATATAGAAGTAGCTCTTATCTCTCTAACTACTACTCCGCCCCCTTCTAAAAAGATCTATAAACAGTTAACGCTAGCAACCGTTTACTGCACTAATTCTTTAATTACCGTCCCCAATCTTTACCTAGTTCCAGCCCTATATCTAATAAGCACTATTTATAAGAATAAAGTTATAACTAATATTCTAGAGGAACCCCTTTCTACTTGCCACTAAAAGGTATATCCTAGAGTTAAGTCGCTCTTTAGGATAGCTATATTATAGGATCTTGTTAAATATATTAAATATAGTAAATCCTAACTCTTAGGATTATAGTATAACTATTAACTACTGTCTTTAGCAGAAAGGTTAATAGGCTAATACTTAAGTCCTAATTAATATAGAAGCTAGCGGCATAGGATTTATTAATAAGATCTTTATATAAGACAATAGGTTTACCCTAATACCCCTTAACTAGCATATTAACGTATTTGGATTTAATGGTAAATATACTATTTTAGGCCATATTACTTATATAGCGGCCCTAAGACTCCAATAACTAAACTATAAAGAATTAATTAAGCTCTTTATAACTACCCTAAGTTACCTAGTAATTCTTAGACAACCCTAGATAAAGCTATATAAGGTAACTATTAATTAAAATAACCTTAAGCTTCTATTTACCGCCTCCTACTATAAGTAGAAGTGCCTTATAACTTGCTACTTAAAACCTAAACTAAAATCTAAAAAATCCACTAGGATCTACCAGTCTAAAATTTCTACTAATATCTATCCTATACCCAAAAAGTCTACCTAATTCCACTAATATAAGAATTCCACTAAATTCCACTAACCTAAGAATTCTACCAAATTCTACTAATATAATATTTCTACTAATATCTACTAAGAACCCAAAAATTATACTAAACTATATAAACCGATCCTAACTGCTATACCGCCTTAAACTAAGTAGAAGTCCAAGCTTAATATATAAAGGTACTAGAAGAACTGGTATTCTACTATAAAAAGGATACTTAAAGAACCTAAACCTAAATCTAACACTAACTCTATACTTAATACTAAACTTAAACCTAAATAAGAAACTATATAAGAAACTAAGGATAATCTAAACTCGCTTAACACCTTAAATATCTATATAATTAGAGCTACCCTATTAGTATAACTCGTTAGAAAACCAGAATATACAATCTTCACTATTATAATGGCCGATATTAAGAAGGCCTTAGTACTAAAGAAGTACACTAACCCTGCCATAAAAGTACTAGTGTGCCACTATAAGCACCTAGAGGTATTCTTATAAAAGGAAGCTAATAAGCTAGCAGAATACCAACTATATAACCACAAGATCGTACTTAAAGAAGGAAAATAGCCAAGATTTAGACTCTTATACAGAATGTCCTAAAACGAACTTAAAGTACTATAAAATATAACGGGACTAGCCCAGTTACAGTAGGAATGTCTTAGTAAAACACTTAATAGATAACTGTATAAAACCGTTTATAACTATCTGTAACGGTCTATAACTATCTATAACTATATATAACTGTCTATAACTATCCACAATTATCTACTATTTTCTACTAAATTCCACTAACTTAATTAAATTCCACTAAATTCTACTAATATAATAGAATTTAGTTAAAACTTATTAAAATCCGCGTGGGCTTATGTCTATGCGTCTACTACTAAGACCCTAGGTATTTAGTTATAAGTTTCCTATATTCCTTTCTCTTCTTTATATAACGTCTTGTACTTTATAAGAGCTATATAACTATAGATTTAGATAGAATTTATATTATTCCTTTAAACCTTCCCTAAAGCCTCTTCGCGCCCTTATATTATATTATATTAAAATAACCTCTATTAAAATGGCAAACTAACTTAAATCCCTTTTAATAACCATAAGTATTATTGTGGTGGTGTAGACTGGACGTCGCCTACTGTCTTGGCATTTTCCTATATTTATAGAGCTTTGGCTTTCCTCCCTTTTAAATACAATTACTAACCTACCAGTTACTGAAAATACATTCTTTTCTTTCTTTCTTACTGACTGCTTTCTACTGATTGATTCTTACTGATTATGACCAACTGACCTACCAACCGACCAACCGACTAACAGACAGTCTGATAGACCGACAGCACCGTGACTTTCTATCTAAGAGACACTGTACCCTTCCACATTATAACCCTAGTTAGGGAACAGTTAACCATAATACAATAGGCCTTTACGGACGCCTTAGCTTAGCAGTGGGCTGCACTAGAAGCCTAGCACTAGCAATTAATAGAAGCACTCTACAAAGAACTCCGTAATATTAAAGCATTTACGTTATAGACCCTAATAGCAACACCTATAAATAAGATTAAAATAACAGTACCTAAACCTAATATGTTAAATGCAAATACTAAACTAGTAATAGTAGCTTAACCTATACCTATAACGAACCTAGTACCTACTATAAAATCTAAAAAGCTCCCTAATCCTCTAATATTTAATAAAAACTAAAATAACCTACGTCCCTTTATAACTAAGCTCCGTCTTAAACCCTTAATAAACTATAATTAATACCCTACTAAGGCTAGCAAGGTTAGCTATAGAATGTCTTATTTAAGTAAGGACGCTATATAAACTATAGACCTATTCTTCCGCAACAGCACTTTTGTTAATTTTAAAACCTTTATCTTTCTACTAAAATAAATATATAATAACGCCAGCCGTAAACATATAGCTGTTACCAAACTTAAAAACCTATAATAACGGAATTGAGACTTTACTAGCTTCTTTTTAGAATTTTTAGGTCTTATTAGAGAGCTAGATTAGAATAAAGCCGCTAGAGTCACTGCTCTTTAATAAGCTATTTTGGATAAAATTAAAGCCTAGTTAGTAGGTAGAGAACTGCTAAAAAAAACCTATCCAAATTTTGCTATAATATATTAACAAATTAATAAGGACCTTTAATATAATAAACAAACCCGTTTTCTAAAGCTAACTATACCTTATATTTAAAACTTTACGAAACCTATATATACCCTAAAGCGCGATCTGTCTCTAAAACCTAAAAGCCCTATATATAACCCTATAGACCTCAATGCCACTTAATCCTATACACCCTTAGGAACTAATAGATAAAGAACACAAGCTATAAATAGAGAATATTTTAGATATAGTAAAAAAGGATATATTTAAAAGCACTACCGAACTTACCCTTTTAAAAAAGTCCACTATAGTTCCTTTTAATCCTTAAGCCGTACCTAATCCTTAAATTATACCCGTTCTTTAAGTTGTACTTATTCCTTAAATTGTACTTAATCCATAAATTGTACTTAGACGCCATAAAGCATCTCGCCTTTAGTTAACTTGGAAAATAAATCGTCCTAAAGCTAAGTCACGCCTTAGAATAAAAAGTAGAAGAGTATAAGTGTCTAGGCTCTTCTAGCGCTAATACACAACATAATTCCCTTAATATACTTGGCGAAATTTAAATACTTAGAAAATGGAAGAAAGTATAAATCCTTATAGACAGTGGAGCTACTAACATAGGCTTTATTAATACAAACTATACAAAAACTTAACGCCTAAATTTAAAGAAACTTAACAAGCCCTAAGGCCTATAAGGCTTTAATGGTAAACCCTTAATATATAGCGAAATAACGTACTATACCCTAGTAAAAATGTGGATAGGCGAATACCTTAAATATATCTCCCTATTTATAACACCCTTAAAGCAATATAAAGTTATACTTAGATATAGATGGCTAAAACAACACAGCCCCTTAATTAGTTGGATTAAAGAAATACTAAAGTTCCATACAACTTACTGCTAAAGTTATTACTTAAAAAACTAATTACCTTATAAACATATATATAACTATTTAAATTTAAAACAATATAAATTGCCCTTACTATAAACCTTAAGCCAATATAATAAATCTATAACTACTGATTATAGTAAAGAATATAAAGATGTTATATTAAAACCTCTTAAAATTCATATAATATAGGCCGCGCCTTTTATCTTATTAGTAAAAAGATAAAATTATAAAATCTTTACTATAACTATAGAAGACATTAAGAAACCACTAGAGCCAAAATAGTATCCTGATTTTTAACCTTTTATATCTAAAGAGTACCATAACTTAATTAATAAGTTTAAAAAACAATTTATAGACTAACTAGCCCTATACTAAGAGAAGCATAATTTTAAGATAGAACTTAAGCCTAGTATAACACTAAAGTTCGGTCTGCTATATAGTATATTATAAAAAGAACTGCTTATAATACAATAATACCTTAATAAGCATCTAGAAAAAGGATTTATTTACCCTAGTTAATCTCTATTTACCTTACCTATACTATTTATTAAAAAGCTAGGAGGAGGCTTAAGATTCTGTTGGAAATACAGGCAAGTTGCCGTCACGTGTCGCCGCGGCACTAGCGTGGCGAGGGGCCTTAAGCTCCTTACCCTTCCTCAAGCAGGAGAGAAGAAAAACAATAATAACATCATACTAGCTACAAACTGTAACTACGTAATATCACCTTGTGTTACCAATACTAATTAGTGGTTAACTTTACTGTTATACCATAGAATAGCTAGGTATTCCACCAAGAAGAGACGAGCCACTATACCAGTGCTACTCGTGCTAGAGGAAGCTGTCTTTTAAGGTCAGAACTGGTCCTAAACCTTAAATAGAACTCTTCTACAAATCTAAGGATCTAAAGGCCAGAACTGGTCCTAAGCCTTTCCTAGATTATAGATTCTTGCGTCTATTACGCAGAATAACACGCTTTACAAGTCTTCGCAATTTAAGGCTAGAACTGGTCCTAAGCCCTATAATCGCAAATACACGTCACAAACGCGTACCAAACGACGAACGCGTACTAAACGACAATCCCTACACTAATAACACTTCCCTCCTTCCAAAAACATGGCTACGCCTACCTTAAATAACTAGGAAGACTCCTTACCACTAGGGGTAGCTTTATACGCGAAACTTATTAATAAAAATTAGGACGAATTTACCTTTAATATAATAACTTGTACCATAAAATAAGTTAATAGCTTTCTCCTATACCATATTATATTCTACTAAAGTAGACACCACGCCAATTTATAGCTGTAGGAATATTTTAGGGAGGACTTCATAGGATGGACCGCCAACACCTAGGCACTTAGCAATGTTAATATTGTTTGGGATTTTTAAGACTTCCTCCGTAGGAATAGGGTATATATTACTAAGAACAATAATCTAATTACCAGTAATATTTAGGCCGTTATTATTAGTATAGAAGAACCAGTATGGACGGAAGCTAAGATTATACGTTAACTATAGAAACCTAAAACCAACCTATATTCTTTAAAAGGTAACTTTAATTTAGAATAGAACCCCTAGAACGCTAATCCTCTATTCCAGTTAACTAGTAAGCCTACACTACCAAAGACGCAGCAATCTCTGCAAGAACTTCTACAAGAACTTCCGCAAGAACCTCCGCAGCAATCTCCGCAGCAATCTCCGCAACAACCTCCGCAATAACCTCTGTCTTTAGTTCCCTAGTATCTACCAATTTAACCCGCAACCTTAACTACTGCCTCTTAACTTAAGCAAGTATAAGATCCCCTTACTTCGCGATTTAATAACCTTTAAACTCTACCACAGTAAAATTAAAAGAAAAAGTTTAGCGGAGAATTATACGACATTTTTAATATTAAATTACAGGTTTCCTATAACTGTTATAACAAGATTAGATTGCTAGAGGTTTAATATTATAGTATATTTTCAGTTATGCTTAAAAATCGTGCCAGTAGCTTCTATTACAGCAAGATTACTAGAAGATTATATAACTTAAGATCTATAATTGGCACTACTATTTACTCTTATAAGGCATAGCAATTCTACTTTAATAACTATCCTTAGTAGGAGCTCGATTACGTAAATATAATGGTTATAATAACAATTATAACAATGGCTAGTACTGTACCAATCCCTTCTATAGATAAAGTGGGTATAAATAAGGCTATCACGGAGGCTCCGGCTACCGTAAAGGAGGCTATTATAGAGGATCCAGTAGAGGTAGATTCTAGAATAGAGCCAGATATTAATAAGGGAAGCGATTGGAACGGCATAGTCACGTAGGCAACCTATAAAAGAAGAGTTGCTAGTGTTAGGACTATATCAGGACTATATTAAAACTAGGTCATATAATTCTTAGACTATATTTAACTTACGCTCCGCTAGCTCCATAACCCTATTTTAACGACATAGTTCCCTAGTTAATCTACCTAGGATTTCCTAGTTTACTACTTAGTTAACTACTATTTCTTTAGCAAATTTTAGGACAGCGAGACTTATATTGCAATAGCAATAGTAAGTAAGGAGGATTAATATTTATTACGCTAGTCGAGCAGTATATATATATAGATGGCAACCGTAAAAGAAGAGTTGCCAGTGTTAGGAATATAGGCAAGTTGCCATCACGCGAGGCAAGTTGCCGTCACGTGAGGCAAGTTGCCGTCACGTGTCGCCGCGGCACTAGCGTGGCAAGTCCTCATCCTTCCTCAAGCAGGAGAGAAGAAAAACAACAACAACATCATACTAGCTACAAACTGTAACTATATAATATCACCTTGTGTTACCAATAGATTCTATATTAATTATTAAGCCCTAAATATAATTACGATTTAAAACTAATATCTAATTCCCCTAATTTAAGAGACGCTTAACTATTTAATAAAGGTACAATACTTTACAAAGCTTAATATAATTGCTGCCTTTAATAAAATCCGTATATATAAAGGAGATAAAAAGTATATAGCTTTTTATATATAATAGGGACTCTTTAAATACCTAATAATACTATTTAGCGTAAAGAACGGTCCCAGTATATTTTAGTAATATATTAATAATATGCTTCGCGAATTCCTTAATATATTTATTACCGCATATATTAATAATATCTTAATTTACTTATTCTTGTTTTCTAAATATTAGAAATATGTTAAAATAGTCCTTAAACGCTTATAAGATACAGGCTTATAATACAATTATCCATATCACTTCCGGTGATACGTATCGCTATTACAATAGTATAGGGTGGTAACTGATTTTAATTAATGCTTGATTTATTCTCCTATTCTATAGGTGGAATTTAGTGGATTTCCTAAGCTCGCTTAGCTTACGTAACTAACCCAATTAGTTATAGACAACCTTATTTAGACACTAAGAGTATTTAGTTTTTGATAGTGCTTAAGCACGCCTCCTACCAAATTCTGCCAAGTTCTGCCAGGTCCCATTAAGTTCTGCCAAATTCTGCTATATTCTACCAAATTCTATTAAGTTCTACTAAATTCCGCTATGTTCTACCAAATTCCATTAAGTTCTGCCAAATTCTGCCATATTCCGCTTAGATTCTGCCAAATTCTACTAGGTAGTTAAAGTAACTAATTATAATTTTCCATCCCCAGGATGGAAAATTGCTATTGGCTTACTTAGTACTAGCGCCTTAGCGGCTGGCCTTGCATCTTCGCGCTCTCTATTTCTGCTTTAACGTCTTCTCCTCTCTTTACCTACTTAGTGACTTATAGCTTGATTATATTTATATTAATTAGGTCCTTTAACGCCTGGCAAGGCTTTAATTTTATTATAGCGTCTATAGGGTTACTATCCCTATTAATCTATTTAATCTCTGCTATCTCTCTTCTCTTATATAATTGTTGTAAATATATTAGGTTAACTATAAGTCGTTTCTCTTATATTGTCCTAAGTTTAACTAAGCAGTTATATAGAGATTTTAAATCGGTATAAAGAATAAGCAGTAGTTGTTTAAGTTATAGGATCTTCTTAATAGTTGCTTTAATTGCAGCTCCGGTATTAAATCCGTGGGCCATTCTATATAGTTTAGATGCTAAGACACTTCATATAACTTACTTGCATTTAATAGATAACTAATAGAGGATATTAGCCCTATTATCCTTGTCTATAAGTATAATAACAAAGCTAATCTAAAAAGAGAGGTTATAGTTATTAGCAAAGAACAAGTCCATAAATATTATTAGTTTAAAAGTGCTTGTATTAAGTTATATAAAGCGAAGTCCTTAGGAGGGATTATTAATTTGCCATTATAGCCGTTTGTTAAGCTACTTTATATATTCTTCCTTTGGGTTAATAACTTATGCTATAAAGGAGAGGTTAAAGGCAGCTTTTAGTTAATAGACTATGGTAATATAGGCTCCTCTTACTCTCTAAGCAATGTACTAGTCTTTTGGTATAACTGCTTTATAGACTTCCCCTTTAGAGTTAGTTAGGTCTGTAGTCTTTATAGTAACTAACTTTAGGTTCTGGTATTAACATTCCTAGGTAAGGGCTATTAAATCTTTTTCTTGCTTAATATAGCCTCCATTAAACTTAATTAGGGTATTTAGCATAAGCTTCTCTTTCTCTTTTACTAGAAACTTTACCTCCTAAAGTCTAACTTCTTCGGCCTCTATAAAGGTTTTATTAGTAAGGAATAATATATTATTAGTCTACAATCCTATAATTCTAAAGCTATTGCTATTTGTATATAACAAGAAGGGGTCATATATTGACTAGTTTATCCATAATTTATTAAGGTGGTAATAGTGGTATATATTAAACCAATGGTTGCTAGCTTCCAGGATACTATAGAGAGGTTTAATAACTCTTAAAATTAATTTATCTTTTAGTCCGAGTTCTAGTAGCGGGTGTACAAAAAAGTCTCTATTTAGGTAGGTACTGGGCTATACGTAAGCTTATAAGATATTACATAGGTATAGAGAAGCTAGTCTTCTTTTATTTCCTTATAGGGTTGCTATAAGTGCTAGAATAATTCTCTGGCTGATACATTAAATAGTTAGTAATTATATTACGACTAGATCTTTGCTATAGTTATTATAGGCTTATATAACTAGTCTAGACTTCTTAAAGGCCTTATTTGTTCTAGCGTTCTTAATCTTATTAATAAATTGGGAGTTGAAGATTCTAACTCCTTTTAGGATGTTTGCTATATTGGTAAACTTAAAGACGCCTTTCTTAAGTAAACCATTTATCTCCTTGCATTAAGACTCTGTGAATGACAGTAAGGTATACTTAGAGGTTATAGTATCTGGTTTTATTAGGCTATTATTAATAAATATTAATACATCTATAATGTTTTGCTGCAACTTTATTAGTGGTTGTTATGTCCGTTTCAATCTTTGGGGGGGTATAATAGCTGCCGGTTCCTTAGTTGGTTCCTTAGTTAGTTCTTTAGTTGGTTCCTTAATTAGTTCTTTAGTTAATTCCTTAGTTAGTTCTTCTAGTTTAGGTTATAGGTATAGTTTTACTGCTATGGTCCTAAAGTTGGTAGGTCCACTAGGGAGCTATATTTTATATATCTCTCCGTTAATTCTAAGCAGCTTAAATGGGCTAGTCTATCTGCTGCTTTGTCTAGTATTACCTTCGCGCTATATGAGTACATCTAAGTTAAGAGGGAGGTTATAGATTATAGTAATAGATAGACCGTTTTGTTAGTTTAGTGTATTATTAACTTGCTTCTTTACCCTAATTCTTGCAATCTCCTCCATTGCCTTCTTTATAGCTGCCGCTCGCTGTGTAATAGAGGGTGCTAGTAGGTTAAGTTCGCCCATTTAAGGGTAGGCACTAAAGATAAGTAGTATTGGGACTAGGCCGTCTAGGCCAGCTATGTTATTAGCGGCTTTTACTACCATTTATAAAGCTAGTTCTTTTGTTATTCCTAAGTCCTATAGTTCCTCTATAATTATCTAGTATGCTCGGCATAGTATTAAATAAGCTCTTTCTACTATTCTAATGGACTAGTAAGCTTCCACTAGGACGCTCTTAGTTAATATAGCCATTGCTATAGCGTGCTATTAAAACTCCTTACTTATAAAGTTCTTCCCGGTATTATAGGTAATGTAGTTAGGTAGTCCAATATAGGTGTTAATTTAGTATAGTTGTGGGATATCCCATATATGTTTTGCGGAGATATTATATAGCTATCTTACAGCTTAAAATCTGGTAGCTTCGTTAATAATATAGAGGATAGGGTTTCCGTTAATATATATAATATTAATAAAGATAGAATAGTTAAAATTGGAGTCTTGGTCTTCTTGTAATATAAACTTAAACTATCTAGGAGATTTACTATGTTTATGGCAGTAGAAACAGTACTTAGTAAAATAGTTAATAACCTACTTATTAATATTATCGTGGCTAGAGCGTTCTAATACTTTATACAGCTTATTTGCTAATAGGTGTCCAAAGCGACGGTAGAGTCAGCGGAGTTTAGTAGTGGTTAGGTAGTAAGGGTTTTAATTAAATAAGTGGGTTATAAATAACTACAGTGACTCTTCCTATAATAAGAAGGGGTAACCAAATTAGTAAACTACTGGCACCGATTTTGTTAGGGTGACTAGGACGTTCTTAAGGTTATTATAGTAGACCTTTAGTACATCTATATCTGTGAGACACAGTAGGAAAGGTATGTCGGCCTTTACAATATAGAACTTAATATTGCCGACTAGTATGTTAACTGTGACAGAGCTAATAGAAGAGGTAGAACTAATGCTAAACTAGACATTAATAGCGCCAGCCTTTAAAGTATTAATAACGGTATTATAGGTCTTCCTATATACGAGGTATTGTCTATAGCCAGCTATTAATCTCTTTAAGGCTCCTATGTTAATCATTACTCCATAGAACTTGTTAAAGGTATATTAGCTAGTAGTAACGTAGGCAAATGGGTCTAAGTCATTATAGTAAGCAATTAGATTAGTGCCGGTAATTGCGTAGGTAAAGGATCGGTCCGCTAAATTAGTTATAGTATTAATAGCTCCTTCGTGCTATATCGTTCCAAAAGAGGTAAGGAATAATTCGGGTTGTTCCTAAGTTAGAGATAGTAGTAGTGACTTAATATTAATTATAAGAGCTTCTATTACGTTATTGGTAGATTCTAAGTTAAGTTTATTATTGTGATCTATTCCCTCGTACTTAGTGATATATTACTTAGCATGCCTATTAAAGCGGCAGTTAAGTCTATCTTTAAACTTCTTCCTTAATTCGTCGCGTTCTTCTCTTAAATATTTAGACAACTAGCAGCCTTCCTTATAACAAACAAAGCAGCGCTTCTTTAATAATGCATATCAGTTGGATAAAGATGGTTATGTTCTATAAGGTAATTTGGGGTGTTGTTTATAGTAGTGGCAGTCGGTAAAGAAGGCTTAGGGGTTCTTGCTATTTAACTTTTTAAATATTATAATAGAGGATCGTAAGTTGTTAATTAGACTAGTTAGGCTGTTAGAAGGTTTAAAGTAGGCATATTAGCACACTGGTAACTCTTAGTAGGCGTTAATAAGCTTATTATAAAGGAACTTATCTATGCGTAAATCTGGGTTAAGACCATACTAGAGGTGTCTTAGTTCTTTAATAAGTAACTATAGGCAATTTAAGGTTAATTTTCCAGCATTCTCGCTCTTGCCTATTATGGACTTTAGAGTTGTTAAGTTCCATCATCCTAATATGCCGCGTCTGTATTCAGGTCCCTTAAAGTAATTGCGTATAGTATTACAGATTAGGTTAAATAAAAGGGTTAGGGTGACGTTCTTAAGGTTAGTATAGTAGTGGTTAAGTACTAAACCGCGTAGCATTATGGGGTAGGCTTTAACCTTAGCTTTTTAGGGTACGTTAGCTCTGCTACAAAGGTCGTGGAAGATGGTAAGTTTAAAGTTAAAGTTATTATCTTCTCCGCTATACTTATTGTCTTCCGTGTATATCTTTGCGAGGTTTGTTAGCTCCTTGCTAAAACTCTAGGTTTAACTTTGTCCCCTAGGTGGTTCTAGTTATAGGGTTAAGTTAATATAGTTAGGCTCTTATTATAGAGGTAGTATAAGGGTAGGTTAGGGTGTAGTAGGTAGTATTATAAGTAGGGTAGAGTTCGTAGTTGGTAAGATTAAGATTGGGGCTTAGATAGTACTAGTAAAGTTATTCTTAAGGAGGTAGTTAATTCGTCCTAAATTAAACTTCCCTCTAGTTACCATATGCTCCCTAATCTTAAGCTTAGTCCATTTTTTAGGATCTTCTTCTTATAAGATGTTAAGAAGGGCTTCTAGCATTATGGTATTTCTATACTTCTTAACCCATACACCATGAACTCGGAGGAATTATTAAAGGTTATAAATAGTAATCTAGTTATAGTCTCTAAAGGTTTATACTGTAAAGGTACTAAAGTCTTCGCGGTAGGTTTCCTATAGGTTATCGTCCTTAAGCTTATATACTTCGTACTTAAGGAGCTTAAACTCTATAAATTCTTTAATCTCCTTATTAACGTTATTAGATTGTGTATTAATTCCCTCGCTCTATCTGTCTTGTCCTTTGTTAACTTGTGCCCTAATATCTAACATGTCGATTCTTATAACTCTTATTAAGGTTCTAGGTAAAAACGCGTAATAGACGCGAGCTAAGGGTTCTGTCGGGAATGAGGCAAGTAGTCGTCACGTATTATCACGTGCCGCCGCGGCACTAGCGCGGGGAGGAGCCTTACGCTCCTCACCCTCCCTCATTCCAATAAATAAGCTTTATTAACCAACATCACTATAACCTACTCAAGTAGTCGTTATTAGTAAGTCACCCTATATAACCAACACTAATCAGTGGTTGAATACACAGTCAACCACAGACCAGCTAGGTTTTTAAACAGAAGAGACAGTCTCGTACAGGGGTGCCATATACGCTCATATAGAATAAATCCCAGCAATACTATACTACCTTAAACTTGCGAAAAACTAGTAACAGAAGTGTCACTAAATACTAGGAGATACCAAGTTACATCTATTACATAGAACAACCACGTTTATAAAGATTTGGTCAAGTACTTTAGGTTAAAAGTGTCACTAAACCTAAGGTCCCAAGTCAACGTCTAAAACGCGTCAAAATAACCATCTTAATACCTTCGGTGTACCTTCGCAGACCGCAGGATCACGATCACTACCTAACTACACGTCAAACAACCTTCATTTCCCTTAATTTTTATCAAAACGCGTCAAACAATCTTTAATAACAGCTATTATGGCGTTAACCTACCCAAAGAAGTATAAGGACGACATTAACCCAGAGACATAGAAAACCGCCATAATTAATCCTAAAGATATTAATTAACAAGACTTAAACGGATTCTTATTATACCATATAGCACACTACAAAGACAGCGAATACAACGACACCATACTATAGTACTATATAAAGGAGGACTTTATTAGATAGATAAAGGAAACATAGGCTCCTATAAACAAGGATATTATATAGGACTTCCATAACTTCCTATAGGAGAATGGAGTGTTCGTACCTATAGATGGGGGTGCTATTAGAGATAACATTTAGGAGCAAGTTATTAATATAAAAAAAGAGCATAAATGGACTCCATAAGAGATTAAGCACTAACTACGCACTATAAGGAAGCTCAATTCACGATAGAACCCAAGTAATACACTATTAGAGACGCTTCTACCTCCGTCTTTAACTCCCCTATATCAACCAATTCAACCCGCAACTTCAACTACTACCCTTTAGTAAGCACAAGATCCCCCTACTTCGCGATCTAATAGCCTTTGGACCCCACCAACTAGACCTACGTCCCCACTATAGCCTATAATGCAACTCCCACCTCCTCCATCTTAATCTCAAATTGGAGGCAGTTCAAAATTACTTATAGAGCTTGCAAAGCTCTATTCAGATTAGGAGAAGAAGTTTAGCAGGGAATTATATAATATTCTCAATTTAAAACTACATATCTTCTATAACTATTACCAGAAGGTAGAAATAGAGTCTAATAAATACCACAACGCCTATTCCGTTATGCTTAAGGGCCAAGCTAGTACCTTCTATTATAATCATTTGGTAGGAAAAGGATACGATTTCAACCGCATAATATATAAGTTAAGATACCACTTTAAAACAGAAGAAAACAAGCAGCAGTATATATTAGAATAGAGAGAGACTACCTTTTTAAGGATTATTACTACAAACCCAGGTATCCCTCAGCTTAATTATCTTTAAAAGCTCTTTAATCAACTTTAGATAATTTAATGTAGTTTATCTAAATTATATCAAGAGGATTTCAGCCTACGTAATTAAGTTATTAGCGTATACTAAGGCGTTAAAGAATGCAACCTTACTCTTTTTAATCCTGCAAATACTTATGAAGGAGTGTGTGCTCAATTAAGATCTTCTATTAGCACCACTCTACACTCTTAAGAAGTACAGTAATTTAACACCTAACTTTAACCTACTTTAATCAACCCGCCTAACCAATATAATTACAACTAGACTGATCGAACATATAGTGGCTATAGTAGGCAATACGGCAGAGGGTACAATCAACAACTATAAGGCAAAGGTAGAGGTCCTTATAGAGGTTCATTCCAAAGTAATTACTAAAAGAAGTGCTACATTTATAAAAAACCAAATTACTAGTTAACTAGGCATTCTCTTAATAAACAAAAGGAGGCATATAATAAGTTTCACCAGAGTGTAAAAAACGTCGGAAATTATAAGGTTATTATAGCTTACTTCCAAAGCTTCCTAGTTCAATATAAAGGCGTAGAAGATCTTAAGGGTAAGGTTAATAAGGCCAAACAGCTCCTTATAAATATGGAAATTAAGGACTACTCTCCTAACTAATACTTTACTAAGTATAGTGAGGTAAATGGTATACAAACCATCACTATTCTAAATAACTAATCTACGCTCCACTCTATCACGAAGTTGGATATCTTTAATGAGCTAAAGGAGAGTTCCACATTCTCCTTTAATAACAGATACTCGGCGAACGTCTTCTATAGTATTATACCAGACACTAGAGCCGTAGGAGTATCTATAGTAGGAGAACCTTAAGTTTGAGCCCTTTAGCAGCTTAATAGCTCTATCTAGATTAACCATTTAACGGCAGGCCAATACACAATTTATTTTAGCAAGGGTACTATAATCTCTCTTAGTACAATTAGGGTCTAAACCCCCTTAGGGTATATTACTTTCTATATTATCCCCACGAACACCCTATTTCTATTTTGCATTAGAGATATGGACAAATTAAATATTAAGCTTAATAACCTCAAGAATATACTTATTTAGGGAGATAATCAGGTGCCTATTATATACAAGTAGGGTCACCCCTAGTTGCTCCTTTATTAACCAGAAAAGAGTATTGCTTAGAGCCATTTAACTAAGTTAGAGTTACGTTAACTACACCATTATTTTGGCCACCTATCCGTTTACCAATTACTTAGGGTTCTTTAGTAAGCAGGCCATAAAGTTAAGGTTAAGGCAATTAAGTATCTTATAAAGTACTACTATTACTACCAAATAAACCAGAAGTCCCCTAGCCAATTTAAGTTCACCCTTAAAAATAACTACGACTTTAACTTCTATATTATCATTAACGTTATATATCTCAGTGGCAAGCCAGTACTCTAAGTTATTAACTTCTTAACCTTCTTCCAAGCCGCACGCTTTTTAAAGGATATATTAGCTAGAAACGCATAAGATACCCTTTAATTATGCTAGATTAATATCTACCTAGGACCCCCTAATTAAATCGTCCACAACGCAGGAAAGAACTTTTTATCTATAGAGTTTTGATAATAAACAAAGGCAATAGCAATTAAGGTTAAGGAAGTCCCTATTAAGGCATATAATAGCGTCAGAAAAGTGGAATAATATTATACGCCATTATACCGTGTATATAAGATTATCTCTTTGGAACTAGAGGACGCTAGCAAAAAACTTACCTTATAAATAGCTGTTAAAGCTATTAATAATTCCGCTAGCCCGGATGGACTCGTACCCATACTACTAGTCTTTGGCGCCTACCCTTAAATAACTAATAATTCTCCACTATCTCCCTCTATTATGCAACGAGCTAAGGCTATTTATAAGGCAATAAAGGAGGTCCAATATCTCTACGCTATATATTAGGTTAACAATGTACTAGAAATAAGAAATGGCCTAAACACCTTAACTATGCTTAATCTGCCACTCCAGTCTAAGGTACGCATATGGCGTAAAAAGGGAGGGTAGTTAGGCCTATATTAACTTATTATAATTAATAGTTAAACTTGTACTATTTAGATACCTTACAGACCCACTTAATTCCGTTTAACTGTTATTAAGCCTTACTATAAAGATAACAGTTCTGAACCTTTATAGGATGCTATAGAAGATGCCCTAAAGGAGAGCCACAATTAATAAGCTCTAGAAGGTGATTATAATTCTAATATAATTATAGCAGATACGCCGCAACTATAACGCGGTAGAGGTCGCCTAAAAAGATTATAAAATTGCTAATATCTTATTAATTTCAAAGAGCAATTTATTGCCGCTATTAAGAATAGAGTTAAGCTATTAATAGCCTTTATAACAGCTAAGGAGAAGGCTGACTTTAAACTCGCAAAACAGCTCTAAAAGGAAGGTTGTATTATAACCCTAGGAGCTCCTTTCCAAGCATCTAATAAGCAGGAGATTAATAGCCTTATTATAAGAGAAGTCTTTAAATTTGAGAAGTATGACCCTACTAAGTTTAACAAAGTTCGTATCTTTAAGTTAAGAATAGTTAATAAAATTAAAGGTAAAGCTATTAATACCCCATTTAAAAAATTAAGGCTTATTATTTAAGGTTATAACAATAATGGCAAGGAGGTAATTCTTATATAATTTCCTATAATTTAATAAGCTAGTTAGTGAGTTATTATTACGCTAGCTCCCTCCTTAATAAAGAATAGAATAGCGGTCTATCTATAAGATATTACTTAGGCCTATACCTAATTAGAGACGCACCTTTAGCGCTTAATATTAGCATACCTTCCAAAGCAAATTCGCCACCAATATCCTAAAGATACGATTATAGTTATGCTTAAGCCATTATATAGAATTATAGAGGCAGAAACTTATTAGTAGGCTACCTACAGCAAGTACTATAAAGAGAAACTTTTAATAACTACTTCTATATTCAATCTATGCTTCCTTATTACAACCATAGGAACCCTATTTAGAATTGTCGGCATATAAACTAATAATATAATTATCTTAGGAGACAACCAATTTTTAGCTCTTAAAGAAGATAAGCTAGTAAAGGCAAATCTTATAGCAAAGCTAAAGGAAAAGCTTAATTTAAC
>Ga0307507_10002731_pt1 | contig 36163 bp, 33 predicted proteins | sample 7_EM_MG_FD_207223 | JGI IMG/M metagenome (GOLD analysis project Ga0307507, IMG submission 207223) | Populus trichocarpa ectomycorrhiza microbial communities from riparian zone in the Pacific Northwest, United States - 7_EM | ecosystem: Host-associated > Plants > Roots > Unclassified | place...
CCATAAATGATTGATCTCTTGCCTTGAACGCAACTACCATCTCCATCACATTTTAGAGGCTCCATATTATCCTCATAGTTCTTTACGCCTTCCGCAAACAAATAGCGCATACTTTTTTCTACCTGTCTAGTGAGTTGGTGGCCCGATGTATGCCACCGCTAGATGGCCCTCTATTTAGAAAGGCTGCATCATAATAATTTTTATGCCCCGATTATTGGTACTGAGACCTCAGGTAGAGTGGGAACCCTTAGGGCAGAGGCTTTAACATATGGGGTCTATGTGGGCCCTTGGACCTGTTTTTCTCACCTGTCTTTTACCTACTTGCGGTACACCGGTTCTGGGCTGAGTTCCGCTAGCTATGATTTTGACGCCAAATCAGTGCGGAATACGGCACATAATAGTTTACAAATATTGGCTTTGCTGATCCTGCTACAGCTATGAGTTTTGCACCCAGCCAAGATAGATGATTCCCCGAGCCTAAACAGAATTCTTGTATTTAGTGGAGATGGGGCTACGGTGCACGAATGCCGGAACTGAACCCTGCAAAAAAGAGCGCACTTTGCGCTGTCTTTTATACGGTATGGCTAGGTTCCGCTATTATCTGAGACTAATGGTAATACGATATCTGTATGTGATAGCTTGCACTCCTGCTCTACTTTAGTTGGATACTTTTGTCAAACAATTTAGTGCCAAGGGCGAACTCCACATTGGAATGGAGCACGCCACATCTGGGGAAGCACAGCAACCATGCTCTCTCTGCGGAAATACAGGAGGGTGGGTAGGGGGATACGTGGGGGGGAAGGACGCTACTTTAGTCACTCACATTTGGACTGGGACCCACTTTTGGTCTGGAGTCACTACTTATCACTCGTACACATCTGCAGTCTATTGCGAAGAGCCAGTGATCACGTGTTTCACCTAAAATACTGTAGTGGTCAGATCAATTGGGACGCTTCGAAATTGCTGACAGAAAAAAACATGTACCCTGAGTTGGGACGCTGCATGCTGACGGGAAAAAGTTTTTGGGACAACTTAGATAATTTTTCTGGTTTTCTTAATTTCTTTGATAGATACTGTACACGTCCCTACCATGTGCGGACCGAACACCAGGGGAGTCCCGTGAGCTGAAAGTCCTTTGCCAAGGCCCCCCTGGTGTTCGGTCCGCACATGGTAGGGACGTGTACCGGAAATACATTCTCACTGTTGAGGCAGTGGCAGTGAGAGTAGGTCAGAGTTGTAGTTAGTTGATGATCTGAGCTATATTCCTAAAAAGTCGATAATAGGCTCTCCGGAGCAAAACACTAAATGTCTGTATACTGCCTGAACAAGAGTAAAACACTGACATGTTCCGAACTTTGGGACACCACCCTGCTGACACTGACAAAACGGTGACTTGGTGGGACAGGATACCCAATGCTGGCAGCTGACCGTTCCAATTGACCTGACCACTACAGTATCTTGGAAAATTTTAGTGGCTGGATACGGGACTGTTTGAAATGCTTCTAAAACAGTTCCGGGGCGGTATGACTGGCTACAATTGACACCTCTTCAATTAAACTTATGCACACGAACGATGTTGTAACACGGCTGCTTGCCTAACTCGGTTACCTACTACACCCACGCTACAAGTAGCTCCAGATATTAATATACATAACGAAATACATGTTTTGTGAATTGATTTGGTGGAGGTATAGCACCGGCTTAGTGATATTTCGAGCCTCCAGGGGTCGTGGTTGCCCCAGCATTTGGAAATAGCGCAAGAACGCATAGGCGTAGTACTGTACTTTGGAAGATCATGGCACTGTTTTTGCACCTCTTGGTTGGCCTCTTCGATCTGGGAGTCGCAACTGCTACGAGTTAGGCTAAGAGGAAACTTCGATTCTTAGTGGTGGTAAGTGACGTAAATATCGAAAGACTGTAGGTGGATATGAGATAACTAATCCTGTATGAATTAGGAATAGCCGCCAGCGAGGGAGGCGTGGGCCCTGCAGAGCAAGGGCATCAGCCCAATGCCACCTGCTACTAGGAATGGCACTAGTTCAGGACCGATCTCGAACCATGATCTTAGAGCGTTTGCTTTGTGCTTGATCATCAGACCCCCAGCTATATTCGAGCAAGGATCTAGTGTCAAATTACAGATACTTTGTTCATTGCCACCGATAATAAAACACGTGGAAAGAGTATGTTTCCTGCGAGCACAACTGTAGAGCTCGAAGAGTTGTTACGGGTGGCTTGGCTAACCATCGTAGCCTGGTATCGAAATATCCACGCACCTGGAGCTTTAGTCGCAATTTTCAGAAGTGTCGCGGTGATAGGCCGGGGAAAGCTAATGCCTGTGGCTCCTGGCACTGCGGTAAGGCACCTCACCCACTGTATGCCCTGCTATTTGCAACTTTTTAGGGCTCCAAAGATATGCAACTCAAACTGGAGTTTTTCGAAGCAACCTTGGACTTGCAGCTTTGTTCTAGGATTGGACCCCGTAGGAACGAGGAAGTGGAGGCGCATGCGTTCCAGTTGGTAACACTAAATTGGGTTAGTGCGGTTGGAATCGCAACTAAAGTGCCATTCACTGGGGTAAATTGTGATAGATCCGTATATCTATCAATATTAAAGCTGAGATATAAGTGTTAATAGGTACGAGGTTCAAGGCGGATTGAGGAGCTGCGAGGAAATTAGCTAGAGGATGTTGTGCCGACGTCCAAATTGCTATAGGGGGAAGTCTACGCGCAACTTACACTTGCATAGCCTCTTGGCAGCCGTTTGTGTGCTGTAAGTACACGAAATCGAGTGATGAATACTGATCTGACCATGCACCACCAAGGCAGTCAGGATATTTCGACGATCGATCATCTCTGGGCTTGAGTCAGGGTACGGAGGCGGAATTAGCCGCTATAGAGATGAATAGAGAGTGGCCGGAAGTTTCCTTTCACAGCCCCTGCAGGTAGGTTCGTGCTGTTAATCCCATGATATCAGTCGATAACGATGAGTGTTCTGGGGACTCTGTGGGGTAGCGCAAAACGAGGAAAAATAAATATTGTGCATCCAGAGTCTCAAAATCCGAAGTTACTGGTTGGCACTTATTACATGCTGGACGCCTTACTTTTTTTTGGCCTGGTAGAACCTATTATGTCCATTCTGGCAATTGCTGGACGATGGCGTAAGTTCAGATACACGAGAGAAAAATGCAGAAACAAAATTAGGCTTATCTATCACATCACCATTTTGTCGGCTAATGTTCCTCCAAGGGCGTCGTTAACTACGATTTGGCGCTCTCTCGCCACAGGTGCTCGGCATCGGATGAGAGGGACTTTGGTGAAGTTGCTGTTCGACGGTAACTCCGCCGCTCAGTATTGATCCAAGTATATTCCCCACGTGAGTTTACGTCAACTGGGGCTCTGCTGACCGAGTTGTTTATAGAAATCCTAACTAAGGTAAGGTCCTAAGTAAGCGTTTTGAGGAGTTTCCTGCTCTTGATTTCTCTGCTCTTTTGGTTGGCGTTGCTCAAGACAAGTTATCTGACTAATCGGTCACTCACTAATCATTCCTAGTCCCTATCTTGAGCAATGACCCGGGCGCTGCTGAAACCGCTTGGAGAAATAATGAAACATTTATTTTCCCTTTAATGCACCACGGTGTGCTTCGGGAATCGGCACTGCATCAGGTATCAGCACTTTACGGTTAATCGTGAGGAGGGGGGCTGGGGTCTTGCGGCGATCTCTGTGATATGTCGTTGTGATCCTTACCGTAAGTACAAGTACCCGATCAACGGCCAAAAATAAATAGTAAGCATAGCTAACCCTTTAGCTCACAAACATATTGTGAAGGCTAGTACGCATCTCGCTAAAAAGGGTATATCAGTGTAACGCTACAGAAATGATTGGTAGCGGGTTACGCTTATCAACTGAGGGGGGAAAGGGGTTAGTCACGCTTTTGGTCATGTAGCACTTCCATTTAGGGTAGTTTTGGGGACTGAGAAGAGAGAAGAAATGGTATTTGGATGTCCATTGACCTGCCAAAACCAGTTCCCTTGACCCGGGGCAATGCTGTTCAAGCGAGCCCACGATGGCGGGAGGGGATTTCTGGATTCACTGTCCGAGGTCAAGTGGAGGGAGAGAATATTCGCGGACGGTCACTGATTTAGGGTTCCAGGTGCTTTGGTCACATTAGATTTCCCGAAGGACAGGTTGGGTCCTTCTCACGTTGCCCGCTTTTAATTTGAGAGGGAGACTACCTATACATAAATGTGATGCCCTTTCCCAACGACATGTCGCCCGTGTTTTTAATTCTAATCAACCGAACAAGTTGTGAAGGGCTTGAGGTTGAGCACTAACGTAAGTTTCAAAATGAAGGAGTGCTCAAGCTGAAGGAGCGGTCTGAAAACCCTGCTGGAGGAGCATCGATGAAGCATACATAAAGTGTTGCAATACACGGTTGGGAGTTGTGCTTTCCAAAACCGCCCCACTAATGCTACACCCCACCATGGCTACTTTAAAGAAACCTAAGAACCCACGGAATGAGCTTGTTGCATATTAGGCGATAGAATCTTGTTTCTTGAACAAGGAGGGGTTTTTTGGGGTTGAGTCCTTTGCTCAGAACGAGCACTGGTCGATTATGACTAATGGCGATTCCCCCTTCTGAACGTTTCACCTAAGAAAGCATGCTGGTGCTCAACCTCGATAAGGAGGAAGGACAAATATCCCAATATAATGGCACTTTTACTCTGAGTTGCTGGTATGTCTTGGCCCGAGTTTATCTGGGTTATGCGGTCGTAAAATAATAGGACCCAAACGGAAAGAAGAGAAGAAAGGGGAAAAACTCGGAGTAAGACAGACATGGCCAACTGCTAAAAATAAAGAAACAGTGGTTCCGATATAACACTTTTAACGACTGCCCCACAGACGAATTCATGGGAGGTAACTCGAGTTCTAGTTATACATCCTGCTTACTATTTTGCCAAGTAGTGGGTAATCTGTTAGGTATTAGGTTACTAGTAGGTACGGGTGGCTATCCTCATAGGTGTAGGTTGAGTGGCCCAATAGCGGGGCTTGGCAGTCATGTATTTCCTTATAATAATATTATTATCATAATTATCATAATGGAGCATCGGTCGTAGCTAGTAAATACATCGAGTCATTCTTCCACCATCGAAATATTATTAAATTCCACCATCACGGGTTCCAACATAATTAGCTTGTGAAAAATCTAAGCTTTGCTGCTATAATAAATCCCTCCAAGATATAAGCTAGCATTGCTAGCCCGAGCTAATAGACAATACGTATTGTCGAGTCGCCTCTGGAGATATGGCTTGGGATTTCATTTGCTATTTAGTGTTGAGTAACAATTTAAGGGCACTGAGATAACTTTTTTATTTAGTACTCAGGTAGTTTCTGAAGAAATTCGTACTTCCTCGTAGGTATTTCTTTCTCTTTTAAGGTGCTTCTATTTGGCGTGTCTTAGGATCTTGAACTAACTGGGAATCATTGCTTATCACCCGCCGGGAGGTTGCAGGGTTTTGTTGGAAGGCTGTAAGGAACGCAAGTGGTGGCAAGGCGAGGCATGGGGACCTTTCAATATGTAAATAATAAGAGGTGGAACGGAAGAGTGGTGGAAGTAGAAGTAGAAAAAGACAGTGATAGCTTAGTTGACTGAGTGCGGTCTTAGTTCCCTGGATACAATATAGGAATTACAGGAGATGTATGGACCTCTTCCACCCTTCCATTACTGCGCCGAAAGTGTAGTCTTGCAGCGTGGACCCAGATGGAATAAGTGTGGTAGTTAACTAGCATCCAAATATGATGAGATAATCTAGAAGGCTGGGGGGGGGGAATACGATGATAACGTCGGTGCCGATTGCATTCAGGAGGGACCGGACACCTAGCAGAAATAGTGCCTAGGAGTTTTGGTGCACCATTCAGCCCATATGTACCTACCATTATATACCGTACTACCTTTGCCATTAGTCTAGTTAGAGAGCACTCAGAGAAGAAAGAGCTCTCACCCAGTGCTGTGCTTAAAAGGATTCCACCCACTCTGTCACTTCACTATTTAGTATTTTATTCTAAGAAGATTTGCTCTGAGAAGGCTGGACTGCTCTAACGAGGCGATTGACCTAAGAGGACATAGTAGATAAGCGGAGTAGGAGATTACGGTGTTAGAGAAAGAGAAGCAATAGAGTAAGGAGGTTGGCAGTCTGGTCTTGCTTCCACTTCAGCCAGGGAGTTAGCTAACTGCTAGTACTTTAGTGCGATGTCTAGTCAGCAAATTTCCATGCAAGGTTAAGAAATCCTTTCCGCATTCATTCCAAAGCGACATTACAGAAAGCTCCCTCTCTCGTGGAAATATTCCCTAATTCACCTCTCTGTTCCTCCGTGGGATAATGCTATCAAGCTGGAAAACGGGGTACTTAAAGAAGATGTATTTAGTAGTATTCACCCATTACTTGCCGCACTTTTCTGCAATCCCCACACATTTCTTTGGTTCCTCCCAATGTTTTTCCTTTTCTTTGCCCGTTCCCCGAGTCGATGTGATGGGGAGTGCGCTCAATGACTTCATGTGTGATCACTCGGACGTTAGTGAAACAGGAATGTTGGAAATTGCAGCTTTATGGCCGCACTTGGTGCGGGATGTGCCACTGCGGGATGTGCAGGTGCGGGATGTGCCCGCACTGGAAGGCCGCACTGCAATACGTACGCACTAGTTACAGGACGCGCAAGCTAAGAAAACGCTGTCACACCCCTGTCTGTTTCTCTTAGTTTCCTCACTGTTCTCTTTCTCTCCCTCTCTCGCTTGTCTTCTTCTTCTCTCACTTTACTTCTTCCTCAACTCTTTCCTTTCAACACAACACTATCAATTATGATCTTTGTCTCCGCATAATACAAACATAGTGTCTCCACCTCCGCCGTTCCTCTCCCCTGCGTAAAACCCTAACCGTAAATCATTACCTCCGCATTGAATATTTTCAACAAGGAAATGCCAACAAGCTCCCGGCGGCATTTTTCCCCCACGTCCTCCACCTAGGTGTCCGGCATCCCACTATACTATACCGGCCAAAACAGTAATATCTTCGTGTATGAGTAACACTGTATTATCACTGATTTATTTTTGTGAAGCTGGGGAAAATTTAGCGCATTCACGATTTGAGGATAGGCATACCCTAGAGTATAGGGTTGTTGGACATAGCTCAAAAATAACTAATGATATAGCTGCGATTTTTGATAGATTTGGCATGGAATTTTTAGTCTGTTAGCCATAGCAGGTTGAACCACGAGGTCTCTTCCTCTTGACCGAATCACTTAGCCAAGGTCTTTAAACTTAATTTGCGTCACCATATGAACGAAGAGGGAATACCAGAAAGAAGAAAAGCCCTTCAACCCTGTACCAATGCATACCGATATCTGCTACGGTTTACACATGATTGACCTGAGTTTCTTGTCATCAGAATTTCGAAAATGATAATAGGGGTGGTTGGCATGAGAAGAAAGGAGAAGATTCTTGCAGGAGATTTTTCCCATTAATATTATAAGAAATATATAATTTTCAGAGTATACATGGGTTTATAAGCATAAAGTGTATGGTTCAAGGTGTTTATCACTTAGGGCCCGTTTACCTATAGACATCCCTCTAACAGCCTGAAACGATGCCGACCGTTAAGCGGGCTTGACAGTGGCCAAGTAGATGGTGTTTACCTAGAGTAGGCAACGTGACTTTTGATGGTCTAGCTACAAGAATCTAGGACCGTGGAAAATTGGTCAAACGCTTTTGCACCGTTTATCAGATAATGGCTGAGACGCCACCGTCTACTTGACCACCTATTACAAATTTAATTTTTAGAAATAGACAGACAGTTGAAGGTGTGTAAAGAAAGCAGAATTGTTGCATGTCTAGCCAATATACTCGTACTGTCCAGTATATAGCTTAAAGCCTGTTTATCAAACTGACTTTCTTTGACGGTCGGCGCTCTCCCTGGCTGCTAGACGACCGTCTATAGGTAAACGGGCCCTTAGTCTGTCTGGTGCTGCGCCCAAGAGATCTGGTTAAGAAAAATAACGTATCCGACGGCCGAAGCTAGCCACGGCTGGGAAGTTGGCCGCCATTTACACACAAAATACCAAATTTGAACAGAGCGTGTCTCAGTGGCTATGTCTTTAAAAAAGATTGAAAATTTAATAAAGAGCACAACATCAGGTAACAAGCCTTTTTTTAAAAATAACTCTGTAACTAAATAATTCAAGCCTGCTAAGAGCAGGTTATCACTCCTACTTGATTGTCCCATACAAATCTAATGCCAAGGCTTGCTCAATTTGGTGATATGCATGACTGGTTCTCTTGAGATTGAGAAATTGTTTTGTAAGAGAGGAAGGCTTCATACTCTGAGTCCCCAAGGGCCTCTTGAACTATTGTATGAGTGAGATGGTAAATGATCTAGAAATATGTTCCCTACTACCAAAAGAACAGATGGAGCAAAGTCTACTTTTGAGACTAAACTACTAAACTAACAGCTTTACCACTTAAGTTACAGATTCTTAAGATACAGTCTGTTAGATATTGATCTCTTAAGGTACAATGGTTGTCAAGAAATAGTAATTTTGTGATCTCTTCAAATGCCCCACCTAAACATGACTCGGTAGATCCAGAAACAAGCATTCCAGAATTTTCTTTTCTATGGATAAATTATTTGAAGCTCAGTAAAGCTTCACCTATTTTATTCCCACCCCTTCCCACCATGGTTGTGGAGTAGTTGAGAAAATTGATTTGCTGTAAGTCAGGATTTTTGGTGGTTGTAGGTCGGGTACGTTGACGAGATCTCGGAAGTGTCCTTCCTTAACTGGAAATACATTACTAGGGTTTCAAACTGAGACTTATTCCACTGATCTCTTGGGCGCTCTGACAAGCTAAGGGATATGGTGAGGGAACTCTGTAGCCGGAGGGGAATGTCCGGAGTCTTGGCGAATTAACCTACTGTTACTTGTAGTAAACGAGAATGAATGTCCGCCTGTTCCGACTACAAGAGTTCCCTCACCATAGTGTGCGCCAAATGGTTGGCAACAGGGGACGCCTTGGCATTCAGCAATGTATTCAAAAAAGGTGTTTGGGTTTAATTCCCTACCGTAGCGTAAGTCCATCAGGGCCCATCGGGAGTGGCCGGCGTCCATTGCAAGAGTTTCGCAAGAACAAGCCTGCGCGAAGTTTGGAGCTGAGGCTCAATGGTGGCATCTGTCGGATGCCGGATAAAGGGACTCTCTCTCTCTCGTCCCTCAGCGGTACTTTAAGTCTCCTGCCAGGGGCGCTGGCACAATATGCGTTTCTTGCCGGTGTCTGCGAGTCTGCGGATCAGCTAACTGGCGACAATCTTCTCTTCGCTATATCGCGAGTTACGATAATAGGAGATAATACTGGTATTCCTGGAAGGTGTTTGGATAATATGGGAGTTGGCGATTTCAGCCTACCGTTCCGCCGTGCCAGCAAAGTTCCTATTCCCTTCCAAGCACTGCTTGGTCCTGGGGGCGCTTCACTAGCCTTCCCTTTCCCCTGTTCTGTAAAAAAAAAAAAAAGGGATAAAGGTCGTCTACAATGCCTAAAAGGCTCTTGCTGTTCTATTAACGGGTATTGTTCTTGAAGAATATGGAAGGATATGGGAACTTTACGGCCGGACGTGGCTTTCAGGCCCTAAACCTACCGATTACCTTCCCTGGGCCTGATCGTAGATTATAACAGGATGCTAGGCACTTTAACTTGCATAAATAGAGATATTGGGTAATCTATTCCTCTATGGTTGTCCTTGGGCTCCGGTTTCCGAATGACTTCGGGGGTTAGGCTAGAGAGGGGTTCGGCGTGTGCAAAGACAGTTCGGCATCGACCTGCGAGAGCACTTTATCTCCTGAAACGGTCTGGTTCGATACCGAAGCGAGGTGGCAATGGTTACTCCACAAGGTGAGGTACCGTGCTGATATTCGAGTATGTAAGGCTGGACTTGCCTGTGCATATTCCGAAACATTTTGTCCATCGATTTCTTCACACTTTTACAGGTTGATTTTTTCCTAAATGGGTTTACTTCACGAGTTGGTGCCCCTCTTACTTACCCCAGGCAAGCAGTATCTGGAAATACGAGTGGTGAGTTTGTGATACGCACGGATTTTTTTGCCATATATTTTGTGAATTCCTACTTCCGAATACTTCTTGTCTAGGACATGTATCTGGCCGAGTGGTTTGCTAATTGGTTGGTATTTTCCATGTAGTTTTTTCTTAGAAGGGATATCATTGGATTACCATTCTCGGATTACAAACTCCAGCGGAGTGAGAGTTAATGAGACTCCTGCTGGCGCCGTAGCACTAATTTTGGGTATCTTTGAAGCACATCCGAGGACTAGTATGCCTGAGCCCTGTTGTGGAGATCTATGAGTTTCAAGACAGGCCCACCCTATGAACATGAGCTAGGGTTCCTTGGGTATTGTGCCTGTTTGGATATTGTGATATATAAGACTCGATAGGTGAGTGAACATCATGTCATAAGCTACTCAGGTTTACCGTATATAGGACTAAGGGGGCTTTGCTTGACAGCGATGGGCATTGACGTCTTGGCGTTAATCCGAGACTGCAACATTAGGATATATTAGTCCCTCAAAGAAGATGGGGACTAAAGGGTTTAAAATAGCTCAATATGGGTATATCGTCTGCGGAGCAGTCTTCGATCACATACATCAGCCCACCAATCTTGATATCACTGCAGTATCCATCGGTAGTTAGGGCTGAGGGTGTCCCACCCTAATTCAGGGGAAAGAAGTACTCTCACCACTTATGATACCCCCGTTAGGATGGCTTTTATGAGGTGGCTTGCGATACAATGATCCGCTACTCTACGGGCAGAGCACTGCAGCGGAAGTTGTGACACTGCGGGCCATCATGTCTTCTACCCTTCATTGAAAAAATCACGGGTTTATCGAACCACACAGAGATACCGGGTTATGGGTCGTTAGGCTGGGCTGAATCCGAATATATGGTACAAGTATCTGTTTACCAGCCTACAGTAATCATGGGGCCTACTCGGACCTAGGCTTTTTGTATTGACCTCTAAAGCGCCCAGTCGATGGGGGCAATGATCTTATTAGCGACTTCCTTAGTGGTACTTGAATTCCGGTGGACGAGACGAGATCAAATTTCGCTTACAGCTTTGAGCACCGTTATACCGATAAACGGCCTTGTTCTAGAACCGTTCACAACACAGCTTGGGGTGGGCCTTAGTGTGTGCGGAGGCTGGCAAGATTTTCAACCTGTCGTTCCCCACAAACGCAAGGATCGCCAGGCTCAGCGAGAATTTTTTTCTCCTGTGCTAAAGCACCCCATCGCGGTCTGTGGTCCATGTTATCATACAAATCGTACTAACAGATAGCGCTTGACCCCAGGTTCTTAACTGCAACGGTAACCAGCTACATATTCCGCTTGCCCTTCGGATCGTAGTGAAAGGAAAGAGCTCTGGTTGAAATCTCGGTATCGGTGGAAAAGCTTACAATCTCGACATTACAAAAGACAAATATGATACGAGAACATGACAGCTGGTCGATTGCTGCATGGAGAGACATGGTTGCAGAGTAAGATTTTAGAACCTGCTTAATGGGCTCTTAGGTTCTCGAGAATGATTGGGATTACGAGTTGGTATAATCTTCCGCTCGGCTTAGACTGGTTTGGGAGCGGCAATCTGCGGCTTTAATATCACAATTTTTGCCCTCCCTAAATTACCAATACAGCACATGATATTTGGCCTTATGCGCTCATGAACTCTGACTTAGAACCCGGGACTGAAAGCTTGGAGTTTGGCGTTGCTGTGTCCTGAGGTGGAGGTGCGGGCATTGCGGAGGATGACACTTTTATTGGGTTCGGTGGGCTGCGGAGCAAACGAAAACGCCGCCGCCCCTCACAAGGCCTGCCGTAGGTTATAAACAAGTCGGGGTATCACGCGCTATGTGCTCAATTTCTAAGAGCACCGTGCCGTGTTACTAGTTTTTTCAGTAAGATAAACCGGAAAAATATTTGATTAGATTGTTCCACAGGATTTTCTAATTCCCGTATATAACGCATGGGCAGACAACCAACGAAACAAATCTCACTGAGCACTCGGAGATATCAAGATGCAACCCGATGATCCGCTCAACTTCTTAACATTTTTTTCTTCAACCCCACTCGGATCACCGATACAGCCCAGCCCAATAGCCCTCATCGCAATGGTCACTATGGAGGGGCAAAATTCTGATCGTCTCATTCTCGCAGCGAGCTGTCGTTTCTTTTTTTTCTCGGTGGGGTTGCTGTTGACGGGGAAAAATACCCAATCTCTCCCGAGGTTAGATTCCTGGATCGGGCCGCTACCGTCAATGTAACCTTTTAGGGATATGGGAATTTTTGAGGAAGGGTGGAATTGTTCAAATTTGCGTGGAATTGGTTATGTCCTTGCGTGGTTTCACTCTTAGTGATGATATAATGACGATGATGAAAGAGTGCAGCAAACGACTTTGAATTGCCGAACAGTAATAGGTACTCTACGTGAGAACGAAGGGAAAAAATTGTGGAGCGAAACGGGATGGATTCCCTGAGATGCAATATCCACGGAATTATCGGTAGTGTTCGTGGTCGAGTGCGCGGCCGACCCTAGAAAGACCTAAAACGACAAGTCGATAAGTCGACACTTAAGCGCTTCCTGATCGAATGATCTTACGGGAAAATCGAATATTGATTGAGACTGGTTCTGCACGACATCGCTGGCTTTACAATAGGGGTACATGTGTAAGATCCCGATCAGCAGAGTGAGTTGGTGTTGGCTTTTTTACGTCCACATTTTTTTATTTTTTCAAAAATCCCCAATTCCTTACAATTCCCTCTAACAAAGGAATTGTTCTAGCACTCATTCTCGCCCATATTTTCAATGATTTTTCCCGTAAATAGTAGAGAGCTGACTCTGAGGGGATCTTAGAAGAGTCCATAGTCGTTCTGGAAAAACAGAAGCGGGCAGTGAGAAGCAGAGTAAAATTGTCCAGAGAAACGGGGTCGGGGGTGGACAATCAGCTACTTTCCCGCAGAATACCTGCTGTCCGCCCCGCCAACCAGGGTTGGCCATGTGCTCGAGTAGTTAGCGCATAAGCGAACCAGATCCTACTGGCCCACGATATACTTAGCACCGCCGTTTAGGGGGGGGGAGGAAGCCATCAATAGAATCAGGACAACACATCACAAAGGCTCCCTATGGCTTATTCTGCTCTGCAGGCTTGTGTAACTGCATAATATTTCTAACAAACAGGCGTGTTCAATTTGAGTTGTTTGACTTGGCAGCTCCTGTCAACGCCTGAGAAAGGATCTTTATTTTTCTTTTTATCGCTCGATGAATTTTCGATATAAACATCCTGAGCGGTATGCGGACAATTTGCTCCGACATACATACATACACGCCGGGTCTGACGCCAAGGCAGAAAGCAAGGAAAAATTAAACTACACTACTCTGAGCTTAGTCGTGCGCACGTTCTAATCCAGTCTTTCAGTACATAATGGACCACAGGGAACCAGCTTCCATCGAATTTCATAGCTATCAGCAATCTCCTTCTTTTTCTCCTTCTGCTTCTTCTATTCTCAGTTCATTTTCATTTCGGAAACTTTCAGAAACTGTTTTTATAATACTATTAAACATAGTAAAAATGTCTTGGAACACTTTGTTTCACCCGTTGCCATATTATACTGCCCCGACTACTCCCAACTCGAGGCTTCTCACGCCTCTAGTTTATCTATACTGGGCGGTCATATGTTGTGCTTTATTACCTTTGGTATGAAGAGTTCAAGAAACTTGATCCTATTGTGGATCCTTTACTTATCATTTTCATGTGAACCAGGCGCCTATCTACCTGTTCACATCACTAGTGGGCACAATTTATATCTCGACTCAGATGGGATGGCGATTGAAGCAGGTAGAATTTCCCTGTTTAGAGTTTTCTCCTTGAAGAGATAATTAATAGTTTATTCTTCATAGACAAAACCTGAAGTTATTGAGGATATCAAAAAGCGATACTTGGACTCTGTCACTGTCACTCCCGTCGTTGAGCCTACTCCAGTCGCTGAACCCGCTCCTGTGACCGAGCCTACCCCAATCGCTGAGCCCGCTCCTGTGGCTGAATCCACTTCTGTGACCGAGCCTACTCCTGTGACTGAGGTCGCCCCAATCGTTCTCAAAGCAGCCCAAAACGTTGTTTCCGTTGGGGAAGTTGTCGAAGTAAGTATCCAACTATACATGCCAAGATTATATCTAGCACACATGTGCAAATTATCGCATCGTGGGAGGTACTAACGATAGTTAAAGGGCAAGGGAAGAAGCGAGGATGACGCCAGGATTGTCCCCCCGGCCGTTGCCGAAGAGGTTGAGGCTGAAGGGATCGTGCCCTTGGCGATTGAACCAACTTTAATGGTCAAAGAATCACCGGCAACGCTCTACGAACCCACCTCGGCCGCCTACGAGGAAGCTCAGACCGAGACACATGAAGAGATCCCTCAGGTCCTTGCTAAACAAGAATCACTCACTGTGAGGGAGTATGTTTCACCAGTCGTAGAGGGTCTTTATCTTGAGGATGTTGGGGAAATTTCAGCAGCCCCGCTCCAAAAAGCTAGGGAGCCAATTGAAGAAACTAAAGGTGTTTACAGCTGCAGCATGATGGAATCAAAATCTACTACTGAGTCAGCGCCTTCCGATTATTCTGAGTCAACTTCTTCCGATATCGAGGAATCAGACGAGGATGAATTCGGGGAGAGTAAACACAAGGACGAGCAAGGGTTGGAGGAGATCATGGAAGAGGACGAGGCCGATGAGGAGATTCTGAGAAAGGACCTTGATGAACGGGAGGTCTCAGACCAGGAACTTACTCCTCAGGCACCAGAATATTCCCCCTCGGTACCCCAGGCTAAGCCCGAAGAGCCGGCATTCGTACCCGCTCCACGTGTCTACGGGCCCCCAGCTTTCGGAATCTGCGAGAAACGAGGCATCCGCGAGATTTTTGATCCCCGCGAGCGCCATTCACATCAAGCATGGATGCGACAGCCTGTCTCAGTGTCAGTGGAAGGGTCCTTGGCTAGCTCTGACGAGTCGTCCCTATACGACGACGAATCCGAGAGGGGCGGAAGCCCCCCAACCAGCCCAATCTCTAGCATTGGCGGAGCGAGCAATGGGAGAGGGATCATCGAGAGCCTAGAGCTCGACATCGGAGTGGAGAAGGCCGAAAGTGTGGAGGGTGACGTCGATACACCAGTTATTCCCGCCCCTTTGGCCCCACAAAAGACAGAGACTCCACAGGCGACCGAGGTGCCCGAGGTGCCCGCCTCGGAAGTCAAGGAAGTTCCGCCATGTGTAGCCCTTGTTGAGCCCATCCCGACTACTATAGAGCCGGAGAAGAAAGCGACCATTGTTGACGAGCAGAAACTAATCCCAGTAGCTAGGATCGCGCCCAAGCTAGAAAGGAGCAATACCGACGACTCGGGGTTCGAAAGTGGCTCCGTCAAGGAGGTCAAGGTCCAGAAGAAGAAGAAGAAGACTCCCATGAAGCAACGTCTAGGAAACAAGAAGAGCAAGAGGAACTGGTAATTCAACCACCAAACTCGAATCTCCGAAAACGTTCAACCTCCATTCTAAGTTTTCTTTACTTTACTTTACTTTTTCTATTTTTTTATCTGTCATTCAACCTCATTATTTTACAGCATATTCGGATCGGAGGGTGTTCATTGGGCAGTTTCGTTTTGTTTTGTTGGGTTAGGTTCCTGGGAGGCGGGCGGTGGTGGGGCCGGAGAAAAAAAGTTTATTGTTTTCATTTCCACTGCATGTCGCTTCTCACAGTACGGTACCTGCCTGCTTTCTGGGTTTTTTCTTTTGGAGTTCTTCATTTTTTCTGTTATTTCACGGGCGTTAATATTTGGCTTTATTGTTACTCTCAAGTACATAATACCCCAGTATATTTTCTTCGCGAACGCACAATAGATCCAATTTTTCTTCTACCATATCCAAACACTAAATCAAAATCAACCCTTGTAAAAAAAAATTCTACTGCATATGCAGAATCACATATATTACCCACAGGGCCAGACTACGGAAGAAAAAATAGGAGGAAGGAAGGAGGAAAAAAATAAGTCAAAAAATCCCGCAGATAATGGCATCCCCCGCCTGTCGGCTCCCCAACCGCGCCTCCACGGAATCTTGCGCCTGCTGTGCTCCCAGGGCTACGCCATAGCAACACAACGGCGCGCCTTCCAGCACCGAAATACAAGGATCTGCACCCATCCATCTAACTGACGAATGCTAGCAGACCCCACCACAGTTAGCTCCCGCAGCCCCAAGATCATGCGCTTTCCCGCTATTGGCCCGGAATGGAATTGATAAGGTCTGATTGTTTCGTTTGCTATTCGAGCGCCGGCGGGATGGAATGCTGCCTCTCCCTGTTTCGGTTGGTCGGTTGGTTGCGATGTAGGGGCTCACCCGACACTTCTCGACTGGCGAATTGTAGCTCGGGGCCCTCTGGGGGTATGAGGATGGCAAGTGGGTGGGTTTATTTGATTTGGGAGGCGACGTGGGGGGCGAGAGAGTAGCTTACTAGATGCTGTATTTGGGGTGTCAGTAGTGTTGTCTCTGAGAGGGGGCTGCTGTCTGCGTGAGTGCGTGCGTGGTTCGCCGGAGGTTGGTTGGAGGATTGGTAATGTATTATAAGTAGGACACTCGCTGATAGTATTATACAATTATATTAAATTTTGCACGTCTCTGCAGTGCTGTTAGAGGTTTTGGAGAAAATCCTTTGTTTTTTCTTCAGCTAAGAGTTGAGTGTTGTTCCTTTCTTATTTTTTGCACTTTTGAGGGTATTATAGGTGTGGTCGGCTTGGGCTGTGTGCATCTGCTTGTGCAAAGATAACGGAAATGATGAGTGGCGCTGGTTTATCCACTTATATATGCGTGACTTATGGAGTTACTACTATTGGATGAGTGTTACTGCCGTGGTAGATGGTATTACTAGATATCCGGAGAAAGCGCACAAGGGTTAATTAACATGATAACACTAAGAAAAATGATAGGGATCCTCTCCGCTGCTCACTAGGCCCTCAGAGAGAGGTACTGTGGCTTGACCGTTCACAACATCTAGTACCATACTTTAAATGACACCACAAGTATCTCATCCGTTAACTTACCAACTAGTTTTCATGCATTCCCTATATAATCTTTCTAGGTTCATGTATAATAGTTGTGTATCAACTATAATGCCGTGGAAACTAGAATAATTGAGAATCTTGCTACGACGTTGGAGCTGCCTCTCCTAGGCTTGTTGTGGCTTTTCTTTTTGCTTATCACAACTGAGGGTCGAAAGACAACGTGCTTCCCCACCCTAAATCCAAAGGGAGAAATTCTAGACTTCTTAGAGTCATTCTCAATTATTCCAATTTATACAGAGCTGTCCTCCACTTATAAAAACGTACGAGATGATCATCTGATATTCAATCTAATTAGATCCCCCACCTCTCTCTTAAACGCTATACCCTGCAAGAAAAAACCCCCTTACAAAACTGAGCCGTAGGCCCCAGACCAGGGACAAAAGCAGCAGTTGTTCACAGCTCCCCAACTCCACGAGTGTCCTACCCTGGGCTATTATATACTGTTACCCCCGAAAACTGTCTCCTTCCTGGATCAATTGATCAGCCCGCTGCCCTACGCCCGCTACCTGATCTCACCCTGTCTTTCTTGCGTGCGGGCAGCAGATCACCGCCACTGGCTGAAAGCATTGCAACCCTGAAAGGACGGGGGAATGCGGGCAGGGGAGAAGGAAATTTTGTAATATATGTGGAATACCGGAATGAGCAAAGCATCAGGGTTCGCCAGCACTTACGGGGGCAAATGCCAACTATCGAGGTCTGGACCGGGGCCTTGTGAATATGCTTATGTACTGATCATCTGATAATCCACATAATCAAATTTCTTCTGTACTACCGTAACTCCTATTACACCTAGCAGCAATAAGGCATCCCTAGCAAGCTGGGCAGAATAGAAAAAAGAAAGAAAAGAAAAAGAGGGGGAAAACAGCATTAACAGATATCTGGAGCTATGTGTTATTGTGCTGAAGGCCCCAACCCCTCAGACCACCGCGCTAGGGACAAATCGTTTCCAACTTCCTCGAGGTCTCGGGGATACGCCGCTAGTTTATATAGTGCCGGTATTGTGTGCGGTGATAGATCTCCGTTACTTTTATTGCACTCCACGAACCCCTTCTTTACAAGAGGTAAAAACAAATACGATACGGTTTTCGCACGTAGCCTATGGGGAAATTCTTGGTACTCGACTATATAACTCTCCGCGTGCAGGGAGAGTTTGCTTTCATTTCCCGCACCCCTCCCTCTCCCCCAGGGCCACCTTAGGGAGTCGCCATCAATTGTTTCTCTACACTTTTACGTCGCGTGGCCGTGTATCCTTCACGTATTAGTAACAAGTATGCCGAAGGGTTGGTCATTAGGAGTTCTAGAGGATCCTAATACAGAGGAGGTTCCAGGTTTGACCCTATTATTCCTATTGGCTATATCTCCTAGCTAATCGGAGGATTAGGTACTGCTCTCTTAATCTCTACTAGACAGGAACCACTTGGATTTGAAAGAGTCAAAAACAAGCAAAAGAGGACTCCCGACGGAAAAATTATCTTGAATCCGCAACCAGGTGACTCCCGACGACCCGCTAAACTGGGCTATATGGAGACGAGATGCCGCCTTGCTATCTTTGGGTTGGCATTATTTAATCAGTGGTGGACAGTCCCCTGCCCTCGCGGCTGGGTGAATTGCCTCGGGAAATGCTTGCCTTTCAATCATCCCACAGCTAATCAAATATCTTTAGATTCAATGACGTTGCCAAAAGCTTTGGGGTTACAATACTAGAGGTTGCATTGACAGCTGGTGGGTAGTTATTCACTTTGAACTACAGTACGTGACCTTACCCTACCTTGGGGCCCGCATCGAACTGGGCATCCCCATACGCCCATGGCTGATTCTGAGATGGCTGGGATGGGACTGATACTGATACTCCTCAAGCCTCTACATGATGGGGATGGTATCGGTTGCTTGATCTCTTCGCCAACCGCCATCATCTTCGGAAAACGACTTGTCTATCTTTTCGGAGTACTACTGTTTTTGGCCGCCTCCATATGGTGCGCTGCATCCCAATCGTATGGGTCACTTGTAGCCAGCCGTATCGTCATGGGTGTCGGGGTTGCTCCCCGCGAAGCACTCCCCAGCGCTGCAATTACAGAAATATTCTTTCTTCACGAGAGGGCCTGCAGAGTGGGAATATATACCTTGCTCTTGCTTGGGGGCAAAACTTTGGTCCCTTTAGTCAGCGCAGTCATCAACCAGGCCTTGAATTGGAGTGGGTGTTTTGGTAGGCTATTCTGGAAACATGATATAAATCATCCAAAACCTAATCCTATTGAACAGAATTGTCGCAATCATCGTTGGGTTTAACTTGTTCTTGCTGCCCCTCTTTGCGCCAGAAACATTTTGGGACAGAGCTCCGGGACCAAGCACCCGGCCGTCCGCTTTTCGTAGAGTCTCGGCCAGCCTTTTCTCTCTCACTCAATCAGACTCAAAGAGAAAACTTTCGGGATCAAGGTCCCAGCGAACTTCATCTGATACGGGCAAAGCCATAAATGAAAATGTTGCTTGTCCTACACTACTAGCTGATGTGGATGTCGTGAGGCCGACCGACTTACATTGGGCCCATTTCGGGCAAGCGGAGTCTAAGGAGCCTAAGCTTGAAAAATCGGAGGACCCACCGGAGAAATATATCGATTAAATACCGAAAAGTCATCACGCACATCCTTAGACAAATATGTACGCACTGAGAGGTTCCCGCATCCCAACGAAAGAGAGGTAACCAATGAACCGACTGATCCGGATCAACCCGCTGCGCTTGTTCATCCAAAGCCTTTCATCCAAAGCTTGAAGGTTTACAATGGTGTCCTTCGACACGAATCCTGGATCAAAGCTGCGGTTGGGCCAATCATTCTGTTCACTTACCAGCGATTCTCTGGTCTACTGTGGTTTATTCCTTCTCTGTTGGCTGGCTTATTGTGCTCTCTGAAGTGGTGGCGCATATCTATCAGAATCACCCTTATGATTTCTCCCGCCTTGCTACTGGATTGGTTTATATTTCCCCCTTTATTGGCGGAATAATTGGTACTGCCGTAGCCGGAAAAGTATCCGATGCCATTGTGAAGGCGATGACCAGAAGGAATGGTAGAGTCTGCGAGCCCGAGTTTAGATTGGTAATGGGAATTCCTATTGCAATTAAAACTGCTATTGGATTAGTGGGGTATGTTCATTCTAGTTTTAGTCTTAGAAATTACTGACGATGTACTAATTTTGGATGGTCTGCGCAGGAGCGTGACAATTGGATCGTCCCCACTACCTTTTTTGGTTTGATTTCGTTTGAGTGTTCTCTTGGAAGCACTACAGCCATTACTTTCTGCGTTGGTTTTTATAGACAGTTTGCCGGTGAAGCTTTAGTCACTCTTAACTTCTCCAAGAATATATCCTCTGCCCCTGGGAAAAGTGGGGGTAATGCATACTAACTGTGCTATATGCAGGGGTATTCCATGGATTGGTGTTTTCTCTGTTCATCAATAGATGGCTAGGGGAAGACGGCAGCAAGATTGTTTTCATTGCATTGGGTGCATTAAAAATTGGTGCATTATTATCCACGATTCCGTTATACATTTACGGAAAGCGTTTACATCTTTGGACCCACAAAAGAGCTTTGATTCAAGCATGGACTTGATCTTCCGCTACACTGTTTACGTTACTCCTTTAGAGGAGCACATGGCTTTATGTGAAGCTTTGTTTTAGGAGCATGGTAGCTAGCTATGGAGCTTAGGGTCAAAGATGTTTTTGTTCGCACTATGTGGTTGTTTTACCCGCCCCGCTTTTTTCTCGCTTTAGGATTTCGTTGGTTTGCCATTCGAGGCTTTGGCGATAGTTATGACGCGCGCGACGGAAAGCTTGTGAATTATCCATAATTCTGATGTCTGAAGGAACGCTCTAAACCTTTCAGGCAGGCACCTACTCTGCTGAGTACTGGCTAGAATACAGACAGTATGACAGGACAGTGTTCGCAGCGATACGGAGGTCCTAGCAGCCCCACGTAGAAACTTCCAAGAAGACTAGGCCGGGCGGGATCACGACTTACAGCCTATCTAGTCCTACGGCCTTTGAGGGCGACAGGTTTCGACAAGAACCACCCACCCGACAAGGTGGGACATTACTTTGGGGCTCCGGTGCCAGGGCCGTACGTGGCGGTAGCCGACTGCAGGTTCCCTCCCAAGGACTTGGTATGCAGAGTGCTGTGGGGAGCTAGTGAGCCTGTAAGTTTTGACAAATTAGAAGCAATGGCTAGAGGGGGCCGCGGGGACTGGCGACTGGGTTATATGGATCATGGCATCCAAAAGGCCATAGGGCGCTTGGAATTTTCTAGCCTTTCTTTTCGCATTTCTCTCTTATTTTAGTTATTTGAAGGATGTCTACCAGCGTGTATTAGTTGATGTAAAATCAAGCGCTGAGTTATGTGCCTCCCTTCGTGATCCGGATCATATTAAGAGAGAAATCTGTTTACCTGCATCAATCTGGGAAGTTACTACTGGTTAACAAACAATTATACTTATCAATGGCAGCAAACAAATCTTACCAGCCGTTCCAGGTTGCGACAAGCCCCGACAGGCTTCGCCAGCAGGTTCCTCCCACATGCTTCCCAATGGGGCCCACAAGTAGGTAGGGGCCATCTATCAGGCGCACAACATTTGTCACTCAAAGCGTAGTCAACACCGAGGATTACATATGGACGCGCAAGGGAAACGAAGGACCAGCACAGTACACAGAGTCCTCATCCGCCTATATATTATCCCAAAGAGCATATCGCCCTCCACCCTTTATCTACCTACAGTTCCATCCTCAACCCCACAGCCCCCAAGCACTCGCGAAGCAGTAAGCGCACCACATAGGCCGATGTTATCCGCTATCGCATACAGGGGCATTTGTCACTTGCCACATACCGTACCAACCACGCCTACACTAACAAAACAAACCTCCCTCCCCCCTGAGTGATAACCTATGACTCCAATACCGTAAAAACTATGATACTGAAGGATTGTGCTATGCAGTTCAGAATTCCCTACGGCACTTTAGAAAAGGGGGAAATAAAAAAACACTGCAGGAAAAGCTCCGTTCAGCCCCCCCTCCGAGACATACTTGTACAGAGGCAAAAAGATAACCAGAGGAGGGCAAATCCAACTACACATAATAGCACAACCCTCGACTACCGGTACGGTATTAGACTACAGTTTTCACGGTAACTGAATGAGTTTTTCCTTGTATTGTAGGAAAATAATAAATAAATAAAGAAATTAATAAAAAATTTAATTTCTTTCCTTTTTTTCTTTTTCTTTTTTTTTCTTCTTTTCTCAAAATCCGGATATCTCGGCGTCAGCATGGGGGCTCTGGTGAGTTGGTTGGTTAGTTGGGGTAAGAAATAGTCTAAGGCTTCCGCTTAGCTGTGAATTGGGTGGACTATCGGTATTGGACAAAGGGGCCTAGCGCATGCGTATGGTAGGGTTGGAGGGAGGAGGGGGAGAGGTGGGGGGGTTGAGATTTGAATTTTGGTGTACGGTTTTTTAGTAGGTGCGTACTGTACTAGTACTGTACAGTGAGCTAGAGAGCTGACAATACGTACACTACGTTTGCAGAGTCCCCGAATCGTAAGCCTCTAGGTACGGGATTATCCTAAAGCCTACGGTAGGGGATAGTGTAGTGAACGGCCCAGCGCAAACTATGGGGTAGCGGTTTAAGCGGAGTCCTCTTTATCGCGGTAAAGGTTATTTGTGATAGTTTAAGGTGATAGTCTACACTCTAGAAAGGGTGCTGTTGCCGTAGAAGGGGCGGGGTAAGGTACGGTATTGGGACCGGACGGAAGTGAAGACTTTGCTAAATAGTACATCATGGTGGTTGAGCATTACTGCAGCACACAGCACCGTGACAATGAAACAGGTCGGTACGGGATAAGTCAAACACCAAAGGAGATATTGACCTCGCTCTCTTGACACTCGTGCTGAAAAGATAAAAGTCAATCACAATTGGTGACCTAACGTTTGGTGACCCGCCATTCTAGGTGGCAAGAATGGAGAAGGATGGGTGATTTCGAGGGTTTGCCTAGGGGGGCTGAGGTATGTTTGCGATGCAGGTGGACACCACCTGATGTGACAAGACTACCGGTATTCTTTTTTTCTCCTCCCCCCTCAAACTAAGAAGACATGTTGAAGCTGAAGGTTGGTATGATATTGTGCTGATACCTGGGCGGCGTAACATAAGTGGTAGATAGTAATATAATTGTGCCTAGGTAGTATTGAACCTTCAAGGCATCACACTTGTGTCCCACGTCCAGGGAGAGTCCTCCTTACAGCGCACAGCCCAGGTACCCATTGACGGTATCTGAGTAATACGCACGCATCTAGTACGGTATAGGTAGCGCAACCTTGGAGTCCCAAATACAGTGCGGCGCTGTGCACGAAGCTTAGCCCAACACCTAACTTACTGAACAGCTCACTCTTCAGCTACCTAGACTATATCGTTCCTCCTTGGTATAATAGCCAACTGACAAACTAGCTAGCTAACCAACCTTAATACCGGTGCCGCGCAAGTATGATGCCGTAGTCCGAGCACCAAGATTTCTATCCGTCAGACGTACCGCACCCTGCAGCACAACCAGCCCAGCGTTGTACTCGATTACTGTACTTGTACAAGCCCCCCGAGAGCAGCAACTCCTCCCGGCCCTTTCTTGTGGATGGCATAGTGAATAAAATATTTTGCGTGGTGCTGCGCCGTAGCACACTAGCCACTGGTATTACTTACTTATGTACTTGCACATAAACCGGGTCATGGCGCATGCAACTTCACAGCGTCGTACCCATTTAGTACCATAACCTAGTTTAAGCGCAAGTACACACTCGTATTCCGCGGTCTGTGCTGGGCTGGGCCGATTCCAAAATGTAACTTTTGAGTGCAGGTTAAGAAGCTTGCACCAGTACTGTACTGTAGAATGGCCTACTGTTGTAGCGGGATGGGTTGGGATCGGGGTGGCCTCACGTGATTCGGGTGTGGTGGTGGTGGTGGAGGTGGAGGTGGAGGTGGAGGTGGCTGTGCCGTGCTGTGCTCAGCTGAACTGTGGAAAGAAGGAGTGTGGTGCAGTGCCGGCGCCTGTATGGTATTATATGATAGCTATAAACAAACGTCGTCCGAGATAATTGTACACTATTGGCTTTGGCCTTTGCCCGCTGATCAATCAATTGAGAAGCGCTTGGTCTTTTTGGAAGGTAGTGCGTTGTATACGGTATTCCGGGACGCTCAGTGCTCTCAAATGCCCTTTGAAGAAAGAACAGTATTTGTCCGAGTATTTGTAGAATCACTCTTTCCTCCTTTCTTACTGTACAATAATAGGCCCTGCGGCTAACCTGATATATATATGTTTGATTGACAGGCTGACTGTTTTACCGGCAACGTGGATTACGTGAGAAGCTTAAAAGCGTCAGCTAACCGAATCGGCGAGTGAGGTCTGATGAATAGTTTTTTTTCTTTTCTTTTCTTTTCACCTTCCCTTCCCTTGTGATCGGGCCAACCTTATCTGTTTTTGCCGAGGCTCCACAATGTTTCGCAGGTTGTGGATGGAGCGGTATGATATGATATGATAGACGAGGGCTGCCAAGAAAGAAGAGAGCGGACAGAGAGGGAGATACCGTGCTGTGGACGGGTTTGGGGAGGTGCTGCCTGTCACCGGTCGGTGTGGAATTGAAAGCTCGTGTTTGAGTTCGCGCCACAGGTCTGGGCAGGATTGGTTCGGTTGGAGCAACCTCTCTTCGTGGTGTTTTTGTTGCGATGGTGTGTGTGATTGGGCTAACGGGGAAGATCTGAACCTTCCGCCCAAGAGCATTTTCCTGGTGAGGTGCGCAGAGTGGTGGCCACTGGAGGAGGCCCGTTGGAGGGAGGGAAAAGTTGTTTGGTTTACCGCGCTGTTCGCCATCTTTGGCTCGGTAGGTTGGCCGAATGGAGGAGAGGAAACGATTTGATCATCTTATTAACAGTTACTTATGGTGCGATAGCGCTTACCGGGGGATTTCTAGAGGCGCGAACCCTAAGTACTAGTAGTGGTGACCTACAGGAGGAGGAGCAGAAATACTAGTGGAGAGGGGGGAGGAGAGGGGGGGAGAAAAGCTTTCATGGTTCCCGCTCCTTGCGTTCAGCCGCATGAATTGAAATGAAACTCTACGGTACGGTACCGGTACTCATATTTCATTCATCCTCCAGCACATCAGCCTTCTTCTCCCGGCCATTCATTTACTTCATCTTCCCCATCTTCTGTTGCCGCTTCTCCTTCTCCCTTTACTGCCGCTGGTGCCTCTGATTCCTCACTCCCTACTTCTCATCTTACTTTTCAAACATTCCACCATGGCGACTGAAGCGATGGCGAACTTGACCTTGCGGTCCAATTCTTTGAATAGCATTCGTACACCCACTTCTAGCTCTTCTAGCACTGCGAGTACTGGGAAGGACAGGTTGGTTATCGGGGTTGACTTTGGCACAACTTATAGTGGGTATGTGCAAAATGGCTAAGGGGTGCATGCAGGGCGCATGGGAGACTCTTTAACTAACAAACGCATCTACAACAGTGTTGCGGCAGTCTATAGTGGGACGCCAGATGATATAGAAGTGTATGTTCCCACCCCATCCTCCACTTCAGCGTCCCCTCCACCGGCCAATCAAAGAAAGCAAAAAAAGAAAACAAGTGCGCAAGGCTAAACTATTCTGAAAAACATCCAGAATCAAAACATGGCCCGGAGGCAATGGAATAACCTCCGACAAAGTCCCTACCGAGCTTTCCTACATACAACTCCCTTCACGAACCCCGTCGGGGGCGGGCATGCCACACCCCCCCTCACCCCCAGCGGGCGGGGGCAGCGACCCAGTAGCACACAAATGGGGATTTCAACCTTCGGCGAATAACCCGCGTCTACGGTGTCTGAAGCTGTTCCTCGACCGCTCGCAGCCGCTCCCGCCCTACATCTCGCCGCTGGAGACGGCGGGGATGCTGAGGGGTGTAGGGAAGACTATTATGGATGCTGTGACGGATTATCTTAGTGCGCTATACCTGCACACTATTGATACACTGACACGTAGGTATGGGGAGAGCTTTATGGCTAGCACGCCCTTGGAATGGGTGTTGACGGTTCCTGCGTGAGTCTTTTTTTTCCGTGATTCTGGAACTTGGAGTGGCGAGGGCGGGTTCTGATGTTGGGGGATTGTTTTTTCTCGATGTAGGGTTTGGAGTGATGCTGCGAAGAATGCTACACGAAAAGCTGCGGAGGGTGCGGGCATGGGTGGGGTGGATGGAAAGGGGATTCGGCTTATCAGTGAGCCGGAGGCCGCGGCTGTATACACGCTCAGAGCGATTCAGCCGAATAACTTGAATGTAGGGGATAACTTTGTTGTTTGCGATGCTGGTGGTGGGACTGTGGTATGTTTTTTTTCCCTTTCTTCCCCTTCACTCTGAACTCTGCTAAAGCAAACAGGACTTGATATCGTATGAGATAACTTCGGTTTCCCCATCACTGTTACTTTCAGAATCCTCGATTGGAACCGGTGGGTTGTGCGGAAGTGCATTTTTGAATTACGCTTTTGAAGATCATTGTCGGAGGAGGTTGGGAGCTGAGATTTATGACCGGTTGAAGCCTAAGACGCGACATATGGCGCTAAAATACTGGGACGAGTACGTTAAGCGGAACTTCAAGGAGGAGGAACCGGAGGAGGAGGAAGAGATTTCTGTTCCACTCCCCGGAGTGGCAGACGATGAAGAGAAGCGCATAGAAGGTGGATTCCTTATGATGAGGAGGGAGGAGGTCAAATCGATATTCGAACCTGTGGTAAGCCAGGTGGTAAAACTTGTAGACGAGCAGGTCGAAGGAATCCGGAGGAAAGGCGGAAAGGTAGCAGTAAGTTCCCTCCTCCTCCATCCATCTTATACAAGACGGGGCGCGTGAAACTGAACGAGCCCAGGGAATTGTGTTGGTGGGAGGTTTTGGACAAAGCAACTACCTCTACAGTCGCCTAAAAACTCGGTTCAACCCCTCCATGCGGAATCCTCCGCCATACTCCGAGATTCCTGTTTCAGGCAATGGTGGAATCGAGGTTATGCAGCCGTTATATGCGTTGGTAGACCTATCCCCGCCCGCCGATCACATGTGCTAACGGTCGGACAGTTGGACGGCAGTGGTCCGTGGGGCGGTGATTCGCGGATTGGAAGGGTCGATGGTTGTCGCCCGACAGGCCCGTTATCACTACGGGACTTCGTATGCTACAGTTTGGGAGGAATCGAAGCACCCTGTTCAGGACCGTTACTGGTCACCATTGTGGGAACGGTGGATGGTGTCAGATCGTATGCAATGGCGTATGTTTTTCTTCCAGCTCAGCTCACTCGGGGCTCTGTTGGTGCAGAGGGCTAACAATTCCTGTAGACATCGCCCGGGGAGAGCCCGTGTCCGATAAAACCCCCATATCCTTCCACTACACTCGGAATTTCCGACCAGGGCAGAGTCTCAAGATCGAGGACGACCTTATCAGTTGCGAACATGAGGCAGCGCCAGCAAGCATGGCGGATGCGAACAAACATCTTGTGAAAACAGTTTGCACGCTGACGACCGACTTGTCGAGTGTACCTAAATGTGAGCTTCCTAAACCCTTCCCATCCTTCATCCCCATACCGCACTTTCCCCGTCCTCTTCAACCCTACCTCCCCGACCAGGTTAGTCCAGGCAACTAACATCCTTACTCCGCACAATAGCAAAATTCACCCGCCTGACAACAAGCAAAGGCATCGAATTCGACAACTTGGACTTCACACTGGACCTGATCGTAGACTCAGCAAGTCTCGTGTTTGAGCTAAAAGTAGAAGGCGTAGCATACGGGAGTGTAACGGCAAAGTTTCACTAATTGATTGATCTCGCCTTAATTTTTTTATGTTTATATTATTATCGTTATCCTATTATACCAACCTACCTACCTTTGGTTAAAAATGTTCGTAAAGTAGCGGGAGTTTATTTCGTTATGGGTTCTTATTTTGTCGATTTTTTATTTTTGTCTACCTTTTCTGGGACTTTTGATACCTGCGTGGTGGCACGGTATGTTTATGAACTGAACTTGCTCCCTTGTTTCTTTTCGAAGGGGGTATTAGTATCATATTACATGGAAAAGGTGAAGAGATGATTGAAAGTAGGCTAGCGCTTATTGTGAGTTAAGTCATAGATGAAAGGAAGAAGCAAGGTGCGATGGACCGCGATTCTTGAGAATTCGTTGCTTTAGGAAGAAGGAGGCTGGTGATGGGCTGGCAGATGGTGGCGCGTGCTTTGTGGTGGAGAGGATAAGATGCGGGGACTTCCGTGTGTTCGCGATAGCTACCGTAGCCTGATGGTCTACGGTACTGACATCAGGGCTACAATACCGGTACTACAATTCCATACTGAATTTTTATATTATATTTTTTACGGCTATTAGGAATTAGGATCGGGTATAGTAGTACTGTAATACCGGTAATTGTAAGAATAAATATGTGGAGTAAAGGCAAGGTATGTGCTTCAAAGGGTTGTGCAGGGAGCACCGTATCATGCTGTGTTATCGTGCCTTTCCCCACCAAGACCAGCCATCGCAACCTAAACGCACGGCATCTCCCGCTTTTAAACCCAACGATATCATAGGTGGGTTTTGGGCCATGCGGCTGATCCCTGTCCGCCTGCCTGCCTTTCCTCACTCTAGCAACAGCTAACCCGACCTGAACCCTCAGAGGACTGAAGCGAATTTCTTCCAGTACCCCCCCTAGCACCGCACCGCAATGGAGAACGAAGGGAAGATGAAAGTACGGAAACAGAAGCGTGAGAAAAATGAGAGAGAGAGGGAGAGGGATAAGATGGAGGAGATGGAAGTAGAGGGGGGGAGTGAGCATAGTGAGTGACTTTTTTCTTTTCTTTTCTTTTCTTGTTTGGTTCTGTTTGGTGGGGGAGGGGGGAGGCTAATGAATGGGTTTGGGGTGGGTGCTCAGGTAGTGATGGGGAGAAGGAGAAGGATATGAGCGGTGGAGGTGGAGTAGGGGAAGATGAGAAGAGGGAGTGCAAGGAGTCTAAAGAGAAGGAAAGGGAGAGGGAGAGGGAGAAGGAGGACTCGGTACCTGCCGCTGCCCCTGCTGCTACTCCCGTTACTCCTACCACTGCTGTGCTTGTATGATGCCCCCATTTCCCCACCACCACCACCACCACCACCACATCTTCCACCCTCCCTTCCATCCTGGTTCATATCGAGTTTTACGAAAACGATGGAACGGGACAGATTGGCTGACAAAGTGCCCATTGCATACATCGATAACAAGACACGGGACAAAAAGCCCCCCTCCCGCAGCAAGACTCGCATAAAGGACCTGGAATCCCTCGTCACGTCTCTGAGAGAGCAACGTCGAGAAATGATGGAAGACATAGAACTGTTTCCCCCCCTCTTTCCCCTTCCTCCCCCTCCCCCCCCTTCCACCCCATCTTTTTCCTCTGCCTCGCCATTCTCAAAATCATTGCACCACCGCCTCTTCGTTCGTTCCCATATCTAACCACTCCCATGAATACCACTACTATAGGTACAAACTCGACGTCGCCGGTTTCAAGAAGGATATTGCCCGCCGGGATACCCTTTTAGCGGAACAAGCGCACGCGCTAAAGTCGTACCCGGAGGAGATTGAAGTACTACGGGCCTCGCACTCGCGGCTGCTGGCCGAGATTAGCCGCTGCAGGACGGAGGCTAATGGAATCGTTGCTGAGAGGGATAAGGAGATACAGAGGCTGGAGAAGGTGGTCGGGGGACTGAAGCATAGTATTTCTACGAATACGAGGATTGAGGAGGCCGTCGGCGATGAGGTGTTCCGGGAGATGTGGAGTCGGATTGGGTGGGAGGTTATGAATTGGTGTTTGGCGAATGGGGCGGCCAAGGGGGGAGTAATTAGTTTGTCGTCCCTTTGAATATAGTGGGAGGGTGAGGGTGAGGGCTAATAAGGATAGATGTCGAAAGTTTGAGGGACGACGTCAGAAACGAACTGGAAACCGGCATTCCAGAGTACGAAAAGTTAATACTCGGTGGACATAGAGTACATGTTGTGCAGGCGCTTCTGGCCAGGTTACTGATCCGGGAGATCTTCTCGGATTGGTGCTTCGGCATAACCGAGGAACAAAACTCTGTACTTTGCGCGCTGGAAAAGGAATTCACCAGAAGCTGTGCTCCTCTCCCCCTCCCCCTCCATTTCACCAATACTAACTATTACCAGCCCTCCAGCCAGCAATAAACACCTGGCGCTCCAGCACTTCAATCCTCCTCCGTACCTCCCTCTTAACAACACCCACAACAACCATCACCAGCAAAATAACCTCCATAACCTCCACCATATTCTCTGCCATAACTCCCTTCTTCCCCACCCCCCCACCACAAACCTCAAAGATCCTTCCAGGGATAGTAGAACAAACGATCCGCTTATCACTACACATGCAGACCCAGCGAGCGCAGTTCCGCATTTTTCCCTCTTTATCATCGTCATCCCCCGCCGCCGCCGCACAAGAGCAGGACAATGGGGACGAGCTGGACATAGAAGGAGAGATGATTTGGAACAGCGAGGACATGGAGGAACTCAGTGGCGAGGACGAGTCGGAGTTAGAAGGCGCGAAGGTACTCATTGTAGCGTGGCCGGGAATTGAGAAATGGGGGGATGAGATGGGCGAGTGCTGCCATATCAGGAATTGCGTGGTTAGGGCTAGGGTCGTTTGCGATGTGGATTAGTATGATACAGCAGGTGGTAGTCGTTGGTAATGCGGTCGGTCCTGATATATCACTCGTGTTTTGCAAAAAAAAAGAAAAAAGAAGAAAAAGAAACGGAAGGAAGGAAAAGAGAGGAGGGTGTTGGGGTCACTTTATTATTATTTTTATTTATTTGATTTTGGTTCGGTCGGGAGAGCTGGAGTGTGCCTTTTTGATTTGATTTTAAATTGGCGAATTTTGGATTATAGTACCTCTATCATAGAGATTGGAATGAATATATCACGTCAAGATCAGCACAGACTGGGGCTTTAAGCACCACGATATCGTGCTTAGAGGGGTGATACGGCGCCATTGGGATATTAGTCGTAAGTCGTATTGTAAGGTTTACGGTTGATACTAGTATTCATTAGCTAGACTTTCACTACTATAAAAGCGGTATCTCGCATAGTGCGGTGCCCAAGCACGAATGCCGCATTTCGATAGCTTACGCTATGTCTACTCGAGTAGTGAGGAAATTAATTTATTTTGGAAGTCTCAGGACAAGTTATATACACCCGCGATTCGGTCGGCCGGCGGGTCCAGGCGTCTGATCCATATTTGTATAGATGAGATATACGGGCGGGCGGGACTTGTAGGCGTCTTAGATTGCGCAACCTGCCGAATTCCCGTATGCGACTGGAGCGGGCAACAAGCGCGGAATATAGACCCCCGCCGTCGACTTCCTAATCCTATGGGATAGCGGCCGGAACGGCCGCCTCGCCGGACCTTACGATACCGACCCACCGCCCAGGGCACTTGCAATCATTGACCCCACCCCTCCATCAAAACATAAACTTTTTGTCAAGCAGCCACCGATACCACCATGCCAATAAACCAAAAAGAGAGAGAAAAATGAAACAAAAAAGAATCATACGAAAAGTATATATACAGGAATGGGCAGATGGGTCAAAGAGTGTGGGGGGGAATAGTAACAAAATTTAATAATAATAGCACATCGCAAAAGCTTCGTTCTTGTCGGATTCGAACATAATTTGAAATCCGCCATCCTCAAGCGCCAGCCAATATGCCGAACGTTCCCAGCTCAAACTTTAGAAACCTGGCTGCGGCCACCGCTTCAAATCTTCACTCGCCCAACTGATCAGTCAATCAGAAAAAATGATTCTTGTCATACCTAAATAATCCATCATCACCCCATTTCCCGAGTTCACCATCCAAATCCTCGTTCCCGCCCCTGCCAATCTCCTTATCGCCAAAGTCCTTATCCGTATCCTCATCCCCGTCCCCGTCCTCATCCTCCTCCTCGTCCACTTCCCCTTCCTTGCCGTAATCGTCGTAGGAACCCCCCAAGCGACTCTCAAGGGCAGAAACACGGACATTGTCGGGTACGGTCCGCATATCGATATGATACTCGCTCGCAATCCTATCCATCTCCTTGAATTCCCCCTTCATCCCGTCAATCTCCGAGAGCGCCCATTCCCAGTCGCGCAGCTCTTCCGGCGTGAAGCCGTCCACGACAGGCACGGTGGGGGTGTCCTTCTGTTGGAGTTCGAGTTCCTTCTCCTCGCGGTCGAGGATGGCGTCCTTCGTTTCGTCCCAGACGGAGGAAATGGGGGAGCGGTAGTACTTCTTGCACTTCTTGCTCTTCTTCTTGCGCTTGATCTTGCACTCGAAAGCGTAGCGCACTTCCTGGTCCAGTTCCGTGATGGTTTGGACTCCCGTCCTTTGCAGTTCGTGCTTGACGAGGTCGCAGAGGGGGTGCTTGCCAGATTTAATCTTTTTGCCCACTTTGGCCTTGTGAATGTTCATGTTGCACATTGCAACGTAGCGCTCTAGCCAGTCCGATAGGCGCTTCTTAAATTGGTTCGGGCAGTTGGTGTGCGTGTAGGTGCGCTGGGCGCCCGAGGACATGAGTCCCGTTTCTTGCCAGATTTGGCTCGTGTCTTCGCCCAGGTTGCCACAGTAGCAGGGGAGCGCCTTGACGGAGGCGTAGGGGTTGATGTCATTCCCTATCCAGTAACCTTCTGTCTGGGTGTTCCAGTTTTTGGGAGCGAGGCATACCGGTACTGTGAAGACGCCGGCGGTGGAGGGGTTGAGGACGGTGTTGCCGCCTAGTCCAGAGTTGATAAAGTCCGCACTATTATCGGCGAGCTGGGCGTTTCCCTTTTTATCGATTTTGGAGAAGAATGAGGAAGTTATGATGTCTTGTATATTGATATCCCAGGGGGGGCCCGCTAGCTCTTTGAGGCCGAACGGTTCCTCGTTGTGATGGCCCATGATCAATGGGCGGTCATTCCAGCGGTAGAGGTAGCAAGCTACCTCACCTATGCAGGCTTTCAGGTTTTTAGGGCCCGAGTTGTCTAGTTTGCATTCTTTAACTTCAGTTCCTTTGGAGTCCTTGCTTTTGAAGTGGAGCAAGTCCTGGGTGCAGGATATGTAGACCTTCTGAGACTTGAGGGCCGCATTTATGGCTCTGTGGAGGACCGTCTTGGTTATAAACCTACATGGTTGTCAGCGGATTGTAACTTAAAGCAGATGAGGGGGGGGGAGTGAATTTACTTTTCGACTTCAGGACTGGTCCACATTTGCAGTGACCCATCACTTACGGGAAGTAAGCTCCCCGCAGCCATCAGGTCAGCAATTTCACTGTCACCTATTTTTTTAAATTAGCCCAATCACCGAGTGATAAGAGATGATTATAAATACCATTCGACTTGACACCTAGTGGACCAAAAATCCTATTTGCCGTCTCCTTCAACTGCTTACGAGCGTACACCGACGACTGCTGAATCACGTAATGCAAGTTCATTTCGTTTTGTTCCTTGCTGGGATCATTCGCCTGCCATTTGGAAAACATCAACCCGACGGTGTTTTCGGTGACACCAGCTTGCCAGACGGGGAAGAACCCGTACAACACTTTCTCCGCCTTCGCTACTTTCTCATGCCAGCTCAAGGTTCTCTTTCTCGCCTTTTCAGACTTGAAGTCTCCCTCGAGGACGGGGTGGAGGAGGGCTGTTACGTCCATCTTAAAGTCATTAAAGGGGGTGCCACGGTCTCTGTAGTAGGGGACTTTCTCGACTGGGCCCATAGATGTGATCCTAGGCTCGGGATCATGGTACCCCCCTTCCTGATTGCTCTTTTCCTTCTGCTGCTTCTTCCCCTTCTTCCCTTTCTTCTCCTTTTTCGTCTCATCTTCCGGATTCTGAGCATCCCTCTGACGCAGGTATTCTTCATAACTGAGCCTACGAATGGGGACATTTGGTGTGTCTGGCACATTCGGATTGGCTGCTTCGCCTTCGCGGACTAGGCGATCGGGATCCACGTTAGTTATTTTTTTTTTAAGACCGGCAAGGAGGACGTCTATTTGGTGGTCAGAGGGCCCATCGGGAGCGACGGGGCCGATCTTTGGGTAGGGCGGCGGCATGTCGGAATCGATCCAATCCAAGAAATCCCCAGCCTTACGCCATGAATCGGCACCCAGGCCTTTGAAATAGCCCCACGCAACCCGGACCGTGTTGCTCCAAATATTGCTGCTCGGGCCTCCGGGGCGGGAGTGTTTGGCGACCTTTAAGTTTGCTTCCTCCTTACCTGCAGGGTTCATGTTAGTCAAGCTATTCAGAGGGAGGCCCTGCTCCTTTGGAATGGGAAAGCAAGGTCAAGACTTACTGATGACTTCATCTCCTGGCCCAAATGTCCGAGAGTGCGTCCCGGTATCAGCACTTTGTAACCGAGCCCGCAACTCGTCGAACCTCGGATGGGCTTTTTCGAAGCGGTAGCGATCGGGGACACCAATCTTGAGCGGTTCAACAGCCATCAGCTCATCAAACAACTGATTCTTTTTCTTCCTCTCCCAATCCCTGTATTCCTCCATAGTCTCCGAACGGTCGCGTGACAGGGAAAATCTGACTCCCTTGCCCTTCTTCTTCTTCGACGACTCGGCCTCTGGCTCGGAGTTGTCGTTTTGATACTCACTAGGCATCCTGTCATGAGATAGCTCAGCAAGGTGCTGCACAACCTGCCAAACATGCGGACCCGTAACCGGCTTAGAGTCGTCGATATAGTATAAAATGTCTTCGGGATGAATCCCCTCTTCCTGGAAGAATTCCCTCATGTTGTCGTCCCTGAAAATTTGGGAAATCCTCTTGGCGTTGACGTCCCCAAATAGTCCCGAGCCACCTCCGGGTCCATAGTACCTGGAAATATCGAATGGGGCATAAAGGCTGGATGGAGCCTCCGCCCTGCCCTTACCCTTATCCAATAGAGGCTTTTTATTCTTCTTCTGCAGATCATCCACAATTTCTTCTATAAAGCGAGAGAGTTGAGACCATGGGAGCATTGGAAGGATTGCGCTTAGGGCTGTTTGTGTTGCCCATAATGTGCCTTCCATCAATAGCTTGTAGGCTCGGGCTCGCATTTCTTCGTCGGCACTTGGCTGGGTGTAGAAGAAAGTCATTGCCATCTTTCCTGCTAGAAGACCGCTGGTGGATTGTGCCGCTACTAAAGCTTCCTATATTCCGCCAATCAAAGTCAATTGCCAGTCACCAAACATCGATCAACCGGGACGGGGGAAAAATCATACATGAACAACCGTCAACGCAGAGACAAAGTGCGAAGAGGAAGCTAAAACAAAGTAAACCTGTCTCGCCAGCCTCAAGTCCTCAACATGCGCCACGACCGCCAAGCACTGCACATTGCAGAGATGCGGGTACCCAATGGCACACTTGAAGTTCGTGTCACCGAGGAAATCATGCGCAATAGTAGAAATGACGCCGTGCTGTTGCATGTACTTGCGGTTCTGATTCTTCATCGTGTAATCCCGAAGCCACTCATCGGCCCCGCTGCGGAGGTAGTTCTCCTGGCTGAGGGCGAAGGGACGAGATTTGCAGATTTCGACATTTTCGATGGCATAACCGGAGACGTTGTGGTAGAGGGGGTCCTCCAACCCCTTTTTGGAAAGCGGGTGCGCAATTTCTGGTAGAGGAGAGCCCTTATCAGAGGGTGTGTACGCTGGCACGGTGGTCGTGGAGCGGGTTTCATCGAATGGGTTATCGATTTCGTTGGTGGGGTCCAGGGAGAAGTTGCCAATTGCCCTGGCATAAGTGGATAGCAAGCCCTTATTGACTTGAATCAAGGGTAGGAGTATGGTTATCAAGAGGTATGCTCGGCATAACGCCCGTGCCCCGATGCTGTGTCGGCCCATGCCCTCTTTGTTTTCTGTTCTGATATTCAAATTCCTTCTTTCTGTATTGAAGGGAGGGGGGGG
>Ga0307507_10002732_pt1 | contig 36159 bp, 44 predicted proteins | sample 7_EM_MG_FD_207223 | JGI IMG/M metagenome (GOLD analysis project Ga0307507, IMG submission 207223) | Populus trichocarpa ectomycorrhiza microbial communities from riparian zone in the Pacific Northwest, United States - 7_EM | ecosystem: Host-associated > Plants > Roots > Unclassified | place...
AGCCAGAGCCTGATTGCCTGGGGGGATGGGAGGGATCTCCATCAGGGGACGGAGGGGGGGGGTGAGGCGTGGAGAGGTGTCCCATAAGCAAAGCGGGGTGTGCGTTTGATTAGAATGTAGGGGGGGGGTGGTAGAGGGCGAGGAGCTTGGGGAGGGGATGTGTTGCTGTCCTCGCCTGGTAATTATTCGGTTAACTTTTGTTAGCGAATAATAAATTGCGGCTCTAAGATAACGATAAGCCATCACCTCCGATATCTCAAAGGAGATTCCAGAAGGCTTTCGTCTTAAATGACCATGAGCCAAACACCACCTAAGCTTGTAAGAATTTTCGATAAAAAATACGGCATTTGACCATTACCATTTTCCGAACCTTGGTCTATAATGAGCCAAGCAAACCCGGCGCAAACGAGTTCTAAGCTACAAGTACAGTACAGTACCGTATCTCCGCTTCGCCCACTTTCAAGTCAAATTCACACGGCGGTGAGAATGCCGAATTATACAGTGTCGGCACTTGAACAACGAAACTTTGCTTCATTCCAAGACAGTTACCGGTGCAATAAGATACACAATTTCCACGAACCGCTCGAGTGTAATACTAGACGGAGAATCAAATCGCCAATAATCCCCCAACGGCAGGGCGCACACAAGGCTGGGCAAAATTTAGCTCGCTTCTGGCACCAGAGGGCTTGGCCCAATGCAAACTACCAGAGCTGATGGTTCTTCTACCTAGTGAGGAGCACTATTAGATCAGGCTCCAAAGTTTGGGAAAGCAGTCTTCCTTTCAGGACGGTATACACAGAGGGGCAAAAATGCTTTGACATTTTAAGTGTTAGGGCTTACTAAAATGTTAATACTTTTTTTGCCTCCTAATCTATCGCATACCCAATGAAGTTCACTTTTACCCATAGGTAGTCAGTGAATAGAGCAAACCAGTAGCCAGGGAAGAGTAGAGTGACCCCTGCTAAGCTAGGCATTTTGTTTCCCCTTCACCCAGATATCGTGCATACAGCCCAGAAAAATTTGCCCCTGCTAGTATCGAGTAGTTTGTAATGCCAATCTGCTAGCCATCTCTCCTCGGAATGATGGAACCATTCATCTTTGGGGCTGGTATGAAGACCAAATCGCGAGTGAGATATTGTGATCAAGCTCTGAAGGCAATTCCCTACAAGTCCGAATACGGTAAACCGAGTAAACTACGCAGCCCTAAATAATCAAGAGTTAGCTCTATACCTTACTTCATAATACATCCCGGTAGTCCTCCACGCATTCAGGTTTTGCCAACATAACTTTCCGACCTCTACGTCCCTGCACCAGTAGACCTAAGATATGGGTGCTAGTTTTCTTCTATTGATCCCTTCCCATTGAATATCAGGCATCGGATACCTGTCCGGTCTGTTGTTTCTCTCACACCCCTTCCCTTCGACATAGGGTGGTTGGTTTGGTAGATTTTACCTTTTATGCTGGCGAGCACAGAGTGTCGTGCATGGGGTTTTAGTGTTCTGGATCATGCAAGGTTATGGAAGATCATGATCCCTCTTGGAATTTCTCTCCTTTCAATCGGATGTGTCCCATTCAGTTTCTTGGGGGTTCATTTAGGTTCCGGGGCTACCGCTTATTTTGGCGATATATATCTCCAAGTCTTTCCTCAGCTCGTATCTTAATCGATCTCTAGGTCCATGTTTTTCTACGATTTAGTGTGCTTCATATAAGGTGATCTTGCTTGCCCTGCCGATTCCTTTAGTAATTTCTTGAGAAATGAGAAAGCTTTTGCCGAAAAAGCAGTCGTGCCCTCGAAGACCAGACCAACAAAAGGTAGCTGACAGCGTCCGTTCCGCATCACAATAAGTGTGAGATCTTAGCTGATGAAGACGGCGGTGGTTTTTCTACAACCTCGGACGAAGCTGAGAATTGTGGCGCTGGCGTTGATAACAGCCGGTACTATTTGTAGTCAGAATAGTGGCAGCAACCGGAGGCCAGGATACGTCCGAAGGGAATGGCGACAATGGGGAGAGTATTCGACACGAGGATCGACAATAAGAGGGGTCGATATATTTCTAAACCACCGGAGCTCACTCGGAGCTTTCGGGGGAGCGGAAAAACAGGCCAATTTACACTCATCTATCTTATTGCTTACAGAGATTAACCCTACACTTAAGCAAAAGAGGGGAGACTAAAACTACAAGCAGACTAATACTATTAGCGTCAATTCTAAAAAAGAAAACGCAAGCTGGTTCCTGGGGCCCTGGTTGAAAATGATTCCCACGGAATAGACCCTGAGTCTGATGGTCTAGTAGTTCCTGAAGTTTTGCTTGCACTTGTTGCCGCGCTATGTTTATAGTTGATCTCCCAATAACAAGATTCCCCTTATTCGTTATTTGTAATTCATCTCCAGTCACTCGCCCTAATTTTCTTACGATATCATACAACACTAGACATTCAAATCAATGGTGAGTTACAGTATAGAGTATATAAATTATCATTACTAATTTGTGGTTCTCATTAGAGTTCAATTGTCATAACACAATACTCTATATCGATTAAGGGAAATTGACCCAGGTAGCATATGATTGATATACAAATAGAGCGACAAAACGCCCTGAACCTAACCCATAATAGAAAGCAAAGCACTCTCTTCTAAAAAAAAAACAGGAGTAAAAGAACAAAACCATTACCACCGTAAGTTACATCACAACTCACAGCCATTTCTAATGCCGCAACCATGCAATATATCACAGTCTGTAAACTCTCGCTCCGGAATAAAAATTAACCTAGAAAGAACGAAAAAGAAAAGGAAAACCGAGAAAGGGACAAAAACATTGTCATATATAGAAATCAGACGTGGCTTACTCCCACCGGCCCGAGCATCCCCTAGCAGAAAGTGAAAGACAGGATAAGATAAAGAAATGGTGGAGAAAAAGAAATCCAATCAGGGAATGAGACACTGTCTGTGGAAAATGTGCTCCGGCGTGTATTCCCATTCCAGCAAAAATCATTCGGAGTTTAGGTCTTGCTCGGACACAAAATGAGGACAAAGAATTGATACAATACAGGACGGAAACCAATCTTAACGGAGTGCGGGTGGATGCTACCCCCGAGCATATGAAGAGGTGTAGAGGGGTGGGTTCATGAGGTGGGCATATATGCAAGTGTGATAATTGTGTAGCAAAGTCAGATATATTCTTCAATAGGGCTGATAGGTATTGTTGAGGAGTCGAGGACGTTAGGATGAAGGGAAAGGCTTGCGCTTAACACGACGCAAAATCTGGCGGATCGCTGTAATACAACGTTTAAAGGGCCTCGAACGCTTCAAGATGGCAGAGTTGGGGGCAGCGTCAGAGGTAGAAACGGGCGCGGGAACAGATGCAAGAGGGGGCATTTCAGGTCGTTTCAAGGCAGACTCGTCGGAGGGGGATAGAGGCTTATTTGAGGTGGAGAGAGGAGTGCTTTCCGTGATCTCGTGTCTTGTGTCGGGAATAATACCTTCTTGGCAGGATACAGGACCTAAGTACACTTTCTCCTGAGCACCTCGAGCAGAACCAGAGATTTCCGGTGTCACGCTACTGGCTTGTGATTTGTAACCGCGAGACCTTGGTTGTGATAACAGCTTTACTACACCCTCACTCCCAGAGAGGGCAGCAAATGATAGTGGTGTCTGGCCATCTTTATTCGACGAATCGGGATTGACATCCCCTCGCTCCAGCAGTATCTTCACGACACCCTCATATCCAGATTCGGCAGCATATGAGAGGGGTGTCCGGCCATCCATATCCGGCGGATCGCCACGGACATCTCCTCGTCCCAAGAGCAGCTTCACTACCCCCTCATGTCCAGATACGGGATCAGATTGTCGTGGGAACCAGTTAAATATATCCTGCACACCGTGGTCGATATGCCGCTGCGCTAGGAGTCGCCTCACCGGACTCTTCCCAGATCCGGCAGCATATGATAGCAGTGTCCGGCCACGATTATCCGACGAATTGGGGTTGAGATTCTCTCGCTCCAGGAGTATCTTCACTACGTCCTCGTTTCCAGATTCAGCAGCATAAGATAGTGGTGTCCGGCCATCCACATCCCCCAGGTTGGAATTGACTTCCCCGCGCTCCAAGAGTAGCTTTACTACACCCTTACTTCCAGATTCGGCAGCATATGATAGCGGTGTCCGGCTACATTTACCAGATGAATTAGGGTTGACATCCTCTCGCTCCAGGAGTATCTTCACCACGCGCTCATGTCCAAATTCAGCAACATAAGAGAGTGGTGTCCCGCCATCATCATCCCCCGAGTTGAAACCGACACCACTGCCCTGCAGGATGCTATTTACAAAGCTCTCATAACTTGGCCTGGCATTAACCGATAATTGCCTCGGGCTAGGTTTCCCCGAAGAATCAGGATTAACATCCTCGCGCTTCAGGAGTATCATCACCACACCCTCATGTCCAGATCCAGCAGCATGTGATAGTGGCGTCCTGCCATACCTGTCCGACGAATCGGGATTGACATCCCCGCGCTCTAGGAGTAGCCTCACTATGCCCTCATGTCCAGCTCCGGTAGAATATGATAGTGGTGTCCTGCCACACTGATCGAACGAATCGGAATCGAGACCCCTCCGCTCCAGGAGTAGCTTTACCACTCCCTCATTCCCTAACTTCGCGGCATGTGTGAGTGGTGTTAGCCCCAGGTCGTCTGATAATGTGGGATCGACACCCCCCTGCTCATGAAGGAATTTTGCGAGTGCGCAATTCCCGTATTTGATAGCCCATATTAATGGCGTTTCACCCTTAGAATCGCGCCCGTTCAAATCCCATTTTTCCACGTTCACCATGTCAATCGCGATTTCGGTAATCCCCAGGTATGCGATGCAGTGTAATCCAGTAAATCCCAGAAGGTTAGGATGTCTACCGTTGATACGATCCCACCCGTGCAAGAAGCCAACAGTCTCCTCACGAAGGAGAATGTCAGCCGATATGTGGTTCGCATCTCGTCGAAGAAATTGTAAGGCGAGCTGCTTTACACCTTCCGCCATCTCCTTCCTAGCATGGAATCCCCAGTAACATGAAGCGTACTAGAGAAGCGGCATTGCCGACGGGATAGTACCGAGAGCAGTTGAAAGCTCGCACACAGACTGAAAGTTTAAATAGGTGAGACATATTTCGGCCATCATCGAGTGAGGTGTGATGAACAAGTTGGGATAGGCCACAAGATACTCTTGAAGCGTGAAATGCACGAGACGGACCGTTGATGCTTGCTCATCAATTGTGACAAGTCCTAATGTGCAACTCAGCAAGGCCCCTATTGACGGGACGTTGTCGACATTGAGGTTTGTAGTTCCTACTTCCACCCCTAATGCATAGCACAGTTCCCCCGCCTTTAGCTGCCGTTCGGAACATGAAATCCACATCAGCGCTTCCATTCCTAACTTTACACGGCCCCCTTTCTGCTCCCTTATGCGATCCAATGTTGTGCTATATGCATCATCTAAACTAAAGCCGCTGGTCATATTATGGAGGGTTTGCCTTCTCTGATGTCTCGTCACATCTGCGAGAACCGCATCCATAATCAGGGAAACGCGAAGGAACCTAGAGACCAACCTTAGCTGGTAACCTCGCATTCACAATGGACAGGTTATACATACGCCCCGGAGATCTTGTCCGGAATAATTCTAAGAATATCGGCCTCCAGTTCCGTATCCATCGCATCCACCTCCAAGTCCTTTTTCAACCTCATAATAAGATATTCCCGAATATCCTCTTTGGGGGGACTTATGGGGGGTTGATCGGGACATTCTGGGAAATATTTCTTCACTTCCTCTCGAATGTAGGGTCGCCCGGTAATGAACAGCCGAATATTTGGGCACTCCCGGACAACATGCTGCAAAGAGTCCCAAAGTTCAGGTCGATGTTTCGTGGGAAATTCATCTAAAGCGTCAATGCAGATAAATCCCCGTAGCAACGATGAGACAGACTTAACGAGCATCGCGCAGATTTCACGAAGTCCAAGTGCCCGACCATCAACCTCTCTCTTCGCTCGGTCAAAAGCCACCTTTATGGCTTCCGGGATTGGTTCTACTCCTGCGACAAGTTGCTTCAAGAGAGCTGCTAACACACCACTCGCGGATTGCTCTTTATGAGCATTGAAGTCGCAGTAGACACAGGCCACCGCCATATTTACCCCATCAAGCCCATCGCACAGTGTATCTATCACAAGAGAGCTTTCGTTTCCGCGCTCAAGTCAGCTCCGGGGGCTATTTCAGGAGAGCCACTACCACACACCTCAGATATGTCTTCCCCACACCCGGGTCCCCATGATAGAATAATACCGGATTGACAACCCGATCCTCGCCTGTATGCCATTTCTCAAACTCGTTGGTTCGAAGAAGCCAGTTCCCTACTCCCTCCACCCGGCCCTCACGCACAGCCCGATGTCTTTCCCGAGGTGCCATGGGAGACAACCACTCCAGAATCTGCCACTTCTCGTCCGATATCTGACAGTTGTTCCACACATTCTTGTAACTGTCCGTCACATTTCCAACGTTTTGGTTTATGGTAATGGTCGGCTTTTGGTATGCTGTAGAATCCATCTCGACTTTCCCGTTGTTCTTCTTTGTTGTTCGTAGTGATAGCTGTCACGCTATCGCCGATCAAAAAGGCAGCAATGAGAGATAGAAAGGAATTTTTTGGGCGCGTTTGAGTGAAGGTAGGAGAAGATCAAAAGTCAAGGCTTAGCAAGCACTGCTCAGGCTCTGCTTAAGTCGGAGGATCGAAGCTGCATCTCTCTTGGCACCGTGCCATGAAAAAATAAAGGGAAAACCTTTCAAATACCATGGAAAACAGGGGGGTACCTTTACAATACCATTCTTGGCCGAGACATACCATCCAAAAGGTTTCACATTGCAACAAAAACAAACCATTCCCAGAGTGTCAACAGCTTCTTTAATTTTTAAATAACCCAAATAATTTTTGAAAAAATTGAAAAAATTAAAAGAAAATAACCCAAAGCCTCTAGATATTTTCCTATTTTTTCCACAATTTTTAACAATAAGCTGAGACCTAGGGTGAGGTTTTTAGTGATTTTATTAGTTTTCTTGCCATAAATCACTACCCAAAACACACTACTTTTCAGTGAGGATAGATTCACCTACAGAAGTCCTTTCTGACTGTAAGAAAAATTAAAAATCTAACCACTAATTAAGTTTATTTTTCCTGTTTTCAGCTTATTTTTTTTTTAATTTTTCTTCGCCATTTTATGATGAGTTAAAGGTGAAATAATTCTTTGCAAAGGTTTCACTTTTTCAATGGCACATTTCTCGGTCAATGGTATCCGGAAGGGTTTCACGCTAAGTGCATGGTATTCAAAAGGTTTACCCAATTTTTAAGGTTCTGAGTAGAAACTACCGGGGTTAGGGTTGGCTGGGGGGCTACAACAGCCCTCCCTCGCTTGAACTGGCTTCAGTTACGGTTTATCATTTGCGCGAACATCCCACTTGATCGATGATGAGAAGTCATCCTGCATTCGTCCCTTGCTTGAGATGTTGTCCTATTTTTTTTTTCAACCTCACATCTTGGCCTGAATATATCCCTCAGTATACTATGATCTTGTTACCAGTATACTTACAGTACGTAGCTAGAATCAGTGATTCCCCCGAGTTCTCTGTCCAAGAGATGGGCCAAGAACGCCGATGGTAAGGATTGGCCCTCTACCGTATTGTTGAAAGCATTCAGACCGGGGGTTGAAAAAAGGTTATGCTCTCCTTCGGGTCGAAAGACTTCGGTGTGGGTAACGTCTTTTTGCACACAGAACTGATAGAACACTCTACCGGTACTTGCTACTCGAAAAAATGTTTCTCCAACCACCTAGGGTAAATTCCTCTCCTCGAGTACTCGAGTACGGCGCTAGGCGGGTGATTATTCTTTGAATCGATCAATCGAGTGATACGTGACGATGAGGGCTGCAAGCGAGATGGTCACATGAGGTACTTGTAAAAAAGAAATGGAGGCTCAACAAGCACTTGTGCCGTCTCTTGTCGAATTGGATCCGGGATGTTGCATGGTGACTACCGCGCTGACCAGTAGCTACCGGGATAGAGGCTAAATCGTTTCTTGCGGGGGCCAGATAACCTGCGAGTCGTGGACCGGCGATTAGTGGCGTTTCTATTTCCATGGACAAACAGACGTTGCCTATCTGGGCGTCAATCACATCCCCGTCCTTAACAGTTCTTGAGTTTTAGGGTCACTTGGCAGCCTGATCGTCAACGAAGCGATTTCCCCCCCCAGCCGCGATTCCTTTGAGGTCCAGTACCGGTACTCGTACAAGCATCCCAAGGAAGCGGCGCGACACGTTTCTGCCGCCAACTTCCAAGAATAATGGCAAAACAGGAATAAAAGATGGCGCTGAAGCAGAGGCATCTAATTTTTTTCAGGCGGCTTATTCCGTCCAAAGGCACCTGCCAACTGCCGCACGGCACCGGCGCTCGACTTGGCTTTTCCCCGGATTCTGGTTCACCCGAGCTGGACTCTGGAATGCAACGCCGAGGATGCGAGGATTATGCCGGAGTTGCCCAGCGGCCTGCGGCCTGCGGCCTTTTCGCATGCTACTTGTTATTAGCCCAAAGTTGTCGTTTTTGGCCTACCGTAAAAACTCCTGAAATCTACCATCAGGTTATCGGCCATGATCAGCGCGTTAGCCCGGGATAGGTTTAGCCCGACAGGTTAATGGAATTGCGAATACCTGTTAGCGAGATCCAAGGTCGCGAGTGGCCAGATCTTTTACTGCGTTGGGGAAGTGCTCATTCCCCTCCGGATGTTTTGATTCGGGATCCGGAGATTGGGGAGCTGCCTGGGATGGCGGATTTCAAAGAGTTTTTACGGTACAGCGAATCAAAAAGGACTTACTAGGGGAACATGGCAGAGCTGAGGCCAACTGACAACGCCCGAGCCTGACTCCTCCCTCCCCCGCTCAGGTTGATGAACGGGGCCAGTTTCTGAGAATTGGGAATCGTAGATAAACGGTACCGGTATTGGAGGGGAACGGTGTGCCATATGGCAAGACCGGGCAAAGCCAACTTAATTCTTATCAATGTTGATAGTTACCGCAAACCCATCATGTGCGGTAAGCACAGTACCGATCCTATGTTTGCTGATTTCAAAAGGATCTAAAAAAATCTGCTCGCCAAGTTTCTATGGCAGCACACAAATCAACGAGTCCTAGCGGCAGGATTTTCGGATACGATTAGGATTGGCGAGTGCGCTGCTCGCAACCAAAATGCTGGGTCGGTCACATGCCGTGATAATTTTATTGACTGGTGGAGGGTGCTGGCACAAGCCGACATGCGCACCCCCTTTTTGGGCGATTCTCGCGGGATTTAGAGCGAATGATAGGGAGTGATACGCTGTGCTTAAAATACGGTAGCTTTGCGCGACATCATGGGTATGTCTGTGTACCACGAACTAGGTGCGGGACTGATGGTAAGCTGTGCTACAGGCGTTGTACTAGTATACTAGTACTCGCGGTAGGGGTAAAGTATTGGAACAAACAGGGGGGCAAATGTCTATGCGAGGAACAAGACAAGGAGCGGTTATTTTCCTTCTTAGGTATCTTGGGATCTGAATGAAGGAAGTCTTGCATTGGCCATCTTGACCCCAGTTTGTTCCAATACTTTACCCCTACCGCGAGTACATGTTGGGGGTAAGCGATGCGCTTGGTGAGATTCAGCTACCTTACGCTAAGACATTCAAAATTTCTGCTAATGGGTGGGGGGAGCGAAAGCGCTGCAAAAAACTGATCGCCTGGGCCAAAGGCTTAGAGCAAAAATGGCAAAACAAACAAAACCGAACAAGTGTTGGACATTATCAGTCAGGGGACCTCCAACGTCTTAGGAGGAATATGTTTTCTTACAAGACGGGGATTATTTCGCAGGTTCACTTAACAAAATTAATTAAGGCACAATACTAATCGAACCGCCGCACCCAGAAATAAGATATCGTACTAGATTTAGCTTTTGCCACAATATCCTTCTACTTGTTTGATGAGCTATCCTCCTTAACGAACTCTTGTCCAAGCAAAAATTAGACAAATAAAGTTTGACGGCTTGTTCTTTCTAATCGCTGATTTATTTTCACTAAGTTCTTCTCCTTCATCGCTGGTCACTTCTGTTTTTAATGCGCTCTAAACTGAAACTTGCAATCAATTTTCTTTTACCGAAAACTAATCGCTCTCGTGTGGCTTGTACTCCTTGTTAGTATAAGGTTTCTTTCTCCTCTCCTCTCAAATGTTTCTTTCAGCTCTTTATTATGTTTATTGTATTCAAGCTAGGCGCCCCTCGTTTTATTTCATTTGTTCCTATATACTTTCTTTGAATGTCTTTGTTCTTTATTGTGGAGTCTTGGTCGTACCGGTAGGACTCAACCGCTTTTCTATTATTATATAGCTGGGCTGCACCTGTCTTATTCCAGTAGCGGTTCACTCAATCTATGATCTTGATTGCTGGTTATTACTATCACTTCTCTCTTGGAACGATTGCGCATTGCTACACTCCGTATGGATCCTCGCCTGTACTTGTCACTGTACCCCCCTTCATCACGGCACCTTATAATCGCAGCAGGGGTTCGAAGAAAGAAGACGTGCGTTGGTCGGAATCCCATTTTATTTCTAGTATCTGCATAAACTACTAAATACATTGTACTCTAACGATGTGCGGAGACCTCCGTACAGTGATCACCGAGGACCACTCGTAAGGTATTGGCGGGGTATCTAGTGCTGAGCTTTCTGGCTGGTTAGTTCTGGGTGCGTAGAAGAGGGATTAGGGAGGGCCAGAGGGGGATACCGGATAAAAGTTCAAAAAATGGGATTGCGTTTTTATATTTTTTCAAATCACTTTTTAGTTGAATTGGGGAGATTTTTTTTTTGGAGGGGATGATATAGCAAGAAAAGGTTGCTTATTTAAGCTTATCATGCTGGGCCTTTATGCGAGTTGACTTTCTGGATCCTTCGGCGGGGATCCGGTACCTGGGACCGCGAACCCGGACAGGAGGAGCTGAGGTAGTAGCCGGTGTAGCAGCCTCAACTGCCCCAACCGGTGTCTCAGAAACGGTAGCAGGAGGGGCGTGTTCTTCCGGTACGGCGATTTCTCCTCTAAGAGAGTCTGTGGTAGGTCCTGAGGTTGGTTTCTCGGTTGTTAGAGCAGCATCCACATCGGGGGCGGCAGGCGGCCCAGCCTCTTTCTGGGCGGTGGCTTCGGCTTCTGGAGCGTTAGCGTTTCTTCTTCCACGCTTCTTAGTGCCCGCGGCGGGTTTGACGTTCTCTTTGGTCAGAGTAGTGCGTATCTCGGCAGGGGTAGTGGTGGCCCTAGTGATTGCTTCTTCCGGTGCAGCGGTCTTTCTCCTCACATTACGTCTGGGAGGGGCAACAGCCTCGTTTGGGGCGGCACGCTTCCTTGAGGCCACCGGTGCCTTGCCCTTATGAGCGACCCTTCGCTTTCTAGTTGCAACCGGAGAATAGTTTCCATCCTTCTCCATATCATCTCCACTCTCGGAAGAGGTGGATGATTTGTCCTCTTGGTCAGTTAGCATCTCACGAATAGGACCTTCCGCTTCCGGGGAAGTAGCAGTAGGATATTTATCCTTTCTGGTGGTACCTCTAGAAGAAGCCCTAGTAAAAATAACAACGGAAAAACTCTGGGATACAGTTGCTGGCTCTCCGGCAGGCTTTTCGGTATTTGCGGGAAAAGTCTTCGCTCCGGCTGGGATAGCGGGAGGGGCGGCCTTGAACACTGACTTGTCCATTACACTAGCTTTACCTACTCTGGCTGTTTTTATAACCCTCTCACCACCAGCACATTGGGCTTTTCGGGCAGCTGTTCTCCTTGCGCGGGCAGGAATGGCCTTTTTTGGTGTAGCTGGGTTTCAGGGGGAATTAGAAGGTTTACTGCGTCGTTTGTATTAAGAGACTCACCTCGAGTGTCAGATGTCTCAATGGAAACCCCGGCTTCCTCATCTTTGGGTTGGCTACCATTGACAAGCTCCTCCCCAGTGGGGGGCTCATGGTGTATATTGCTCTCGAGCTTGCTCTTCAGCTTCTTAATTATACGTACTTCATAACCATAATTGTCGAATTCGGGGAGAGGTTCTTTGGGCGATGCAGGCTTGCCATAAGGTCTCCCATCCCGGGTCTTTCTCATCTGTGTGAGGTCATCTTTTATTTCCTCGTCAGTGGCTCTGGCGGGTGTGGTTGAGTACGCCTTGCCATTATAATTTATAGACTTAGAAAGCGGGTCATCGTATTCGGCCGGAACGACTGGGTCTCCGTTGCGACCAAATTTCACTGAATCAGATCGTCTTAGTGGCACTGGCACTGGCGCTGCTGGTCCTTGGGATGAGGTTGATGTAGTAGAACTTGCTAAAGTGTTAGGGGAGTGGAAAGTTTAGGGTGAATTAGGGGGGCTTACGGCTTAGCTGTAGAAGTATTTCTTATGGCCGGGTACGACCGGACTGGAGTCCTTTTAGTTCTTGCCATACTTAATTAAAGTAGGTTGGTTGATAAAGGACGGCAGAAAAGGAACTGTGATAAAGATAAAGCACAAGAAGAAGAAATAAAACCAAGACAGAGGAAACAGTGAAAACTGTGGAAAGAACTTCAAAGAAGTATACACAGTGAAGTTGACTTTGTTGTGGTTGAGGAAGGAGGGGAGGTTGGAAGGGAGCAAGAAAGGAAGCAATCAGGACTGGTAGCTAATGTGTGGGAAAATAAGTAAATGGTGAGGGTGACTGCTGTGGAGTGGGGTTTCTATATGGTTGGGGGAAGGGCAAGGTTGAGATTGTATGGGCAAATTTTGTTTGTGGGGGAATGGGGAGTGGCTAGGCCCTAGGTCTCAGCATGGTTAAGGTAATCCGAGTATATGATAGTTTTCGTAGCCAGTTGAGGAATCGTGGACTGCAATGGGAGGGGGATAAAAGCCTCCTTGCCATTGATATATAGACTGTTTATGAGTGAATAGTAATTTGGCACTCTTCTCACGAAAGTTTTAACCTCAATCACAAAAATCGCAATAATGGCTAGAGTCTGGAGCTTATATAATAGTCATAGATGAGTGCTATTCAACCCTAGGGCCAAGGGCAGAGGTAATACCCCTTTGCCCAACTAAGGGGCTGTTTGAAGGGTAGTTGTTTTTGTTGTTTTTCATAATTGCCTGACGTGTTGGACCGGGAAGTGCACTAGACAGGGAAGTGGATCAGTTAAAATGCACTAAAAAAGCACTCAGCTGGCTGGAAGGCAGGGCCGGGTGAAGTTGGGAGGATTTGGGCCAGTAAATCGTTGATAGAGAATGAGGCTTTGATGCCCGGTCATGTAACTAGGCAATCATAAAATATCACTCACCTTCCTTTTTTCTATTGGCTAAGTCGACCATCCTACTGTCGTTGGGCCTATGGCAACACTAAGCCCTAGTATCATTTCCACTATTGCTACATAATGCGACACCCAGTAAATCAGGACCTTTTTTTGCCCCACACAGGACTTAACCTTGTACTCGAGCACAACTTTGCCTCACAGCTGGCTGCCCTGTAGAATGTCTCCTCCGCCATATCTGGACTTCTTCCCAACAATAAGAGAACTCATGCCTGCCCGCAACAAAAGTGTTCGTCGTCCATAGGTCCTCTTGAAATCGCTCTTGCAGCAGGTGCAGACTACCTATCACAGAAATTGCCTGCGATTTGGGGGAAGGAGATTCAACATGTGTGAGGTGCAAGAAAATGAAATTGGAATGTCCCGTCAATAGGAGTCTACAGACACTCCTGGGTGAAGATGTAGAGTACGTCATACACCACCATCACCTGTCGCCGGTTGGAGATTTCTCAAAAAATATGAAAATGGGACAAGGGAAAAAACCAAAAGAGAAGAGTGCAGGAAAGATGGAAGAGGAGGGACCAAGGGTTGAGGGAAAAGAGAGGGGGAAATAAATCTTATTACTTGGGGGAATGATGAAGCTGATTCTGAATTGATCATAGGTGGAAGCACCTTATGCGGGATGATACTACACAGCTCCAGCGTCCTGTAGAACACCTGCTACGGATTAATCGCATGGGCCCTTTGATGGAGTATTGGTACACAATGGATTCTCCGGATTCGTTTGCCGCCTCACCCATCGATAGGGAGCGACGCCCAACCTCGGAGAAATACAGTGACGGCATCGCACATTAAATAGCTATCTGGAAATAGTGAAGATCGAGGAGCATGACGGACCCTAACTGGTTTCGAATCCCATCGGGTCGCGGTAAGAGCTGACAAACCTTCAAGGCCTTAAAGCCATCCTTCCCGCCAGACAACAGCACCCTTCGAGTCGGGCGGGGACTTTGTTACCTCCAGGCCCATTATGTAGGCTGAGGCGGAGGCTCTATTCACAATGTATGGCTCCCACTTTTAGTAGTCCAATTTAACTTGGCACCCTCTACCGTCAGAGTTCAATGCCAATTCTCTGCAAGTGCAGCCGATATTCGCTGTGTAACCTGTATGTGGGGGGAAATGTTTCAACCCTTTCATACTACCTCAAGCGTGAAATTGAACAAAAAGAGGGATGGGGAAGAGGAAGAGATAGAGAACGAGAGAGATATCCTGTAGATCTATATGACTTGGGATACTCTGCTCAATAATTTTGTTATTTCTTTCCTTTTTTTCTCTTGCAGCCGAAAATATTTGACATTAACTTAGGTTTTATCGTCAAGGCTAATTCCATCGCAGATTCAGGGATTCTCTCAATCACCATCTCTTTGATGTCGTTCTGACCCATAGCGCTCGGGGGGCTACCCTTGCTTCTTGTTTGCTAACCGCTGCGATATTCACGGTGTCATCACTTTATCTTCCCCAATACCACTACCTCTTTCCGAATCTATGTTGAGAGTTTCTCCGCCCGGTTGCTTCATCCATGCTAGACCCTTATCATCAAATGGATGACTTCCGCGCACTCTGCATCCGAGCCTTCTGGCTAACAGAACTTTCGTGGAAGCTGTCTGGCGGTGCTGTTCCGATTGTAATCGAGATGGGAATCAACCAGTCCATCCAAAAGGCCTGCTCAGGGTCACCTGAACACTTCGAGCTAGCACGGATTTGGTACCTGTTGTATATTCGTAACCACCATTTTTCAATTGCGCATGGGCGTCCACCGGCCGTCGAGGATCCAAAAGCTGCTCTTAGGATTTTGATATCAAGGGTGGATAGGTAATAGTGAGGAAGAGCTTGGTAAAAATAATATGAAGCATCGCTTCTGGCTGAGAATTTGTTCTAACGTCGTATTGCGTCTCCTATATCTACTTGGAAAGCGGAAGGCTCGCTGCCCTGTGGCTGCAGTCTGACTATTGGCGCTAGCTCTGGTGCAGGTGTTAGTACTGTTGCCTCAGGTTTGTTCTGTGAAGGTATTTGCGACCTCGAAACGGAGCTCGGTGAATGGCCGGAATGAGCCTCATGGGATACGTGGTATATAATGGGAAGATCCTCTTGGTTCTTATTAAATTTGATTTCCGGCTTCTTTTCTTTCTTTCTCTCGCTCCCCACATCCGGGAGGTCAGCAAAGATATCAGAGTGATTGGGTTTCCCATTCCTTTGATCGTATCAATTTGAACCTCAATCGATGCCACGGCCTTCTTTGTACATTCTCCATCTTCCCCAAGCATGGCCTCGTCCTCCTGTTGCATGATCCTAAGATCCTCTACCTCTCTCATACATTGATCAATCATATAGGTCACGGTCCCTTTCATAATCCGGGCGTAGTCCATCACTTCAGCAGCGAAATGCCATGGGATCTCCTTCACTTGCGTAGGGCAATGGGCTCCGTCCTTCGGTAATGCGAGGATACCGCCTACGCGCAATACGAATGACGACATCTTCCCCTTCTCGGGAGACCACATTTTCCTACCCGATGAAGAATTTGACTGGTCTGGATTCCGCTAGATAGACACTGAATACATTACACATTTTTTGTATTTTGGTCGCCCCTCCGGTGGACATCCGGCATCTTCAACGGGGCCATATACCAAATATGACATGGGAGACAAAATATGTGACCGCATTTTGACATTCGTGGAGCAACCTGGGTAGACAACCAGATAGGGAAATTAGGCTGTTGCGTTTGTGCCGATCCGAGGACCCGGAGTAAAAGGTTCCATGGTAAGGGATCGTCGGGATTTATCGCCTGTGCACGGAAATCTCCGCCGGGATGGACGATAAAGCGACAATTGGCAATAACGTAACTTTTTCTGCTTGTCAGTCTATCACCGATCAATGGAAGCAATCTGACTACAAAAATATTACCGCGCTTTGCCCACCTCGCGGTAACCCGAGCCCATTCCATAAGTCGGATAACGGCGGTTATCATGCTAACGGTAACTATCTAAGCTTCAGGAGGCGGTAGCTGAAACATTCCATGGTCACTCCCCGATAGAAAGTCATTGGATCTCCTCCCTCGCGCCGACATAGGTATGGAGACAGGTCAGAATGGTGATGGAGCTATTCGAAGAGAAATAGGCTGATCATCCAACAAGTACCCGTCGGCCTTGAAAAGATGTTGAATCAGTGTGTCGAGCTTTCCAGTTCCGCTGCTCCTTCGACGATTCCCATTTCTGGGGTGAAACCCATCAATCTAGTCACAATAACCATTCCCCCACTCAAATCCTCAAACCCAGAAGTCTTCCGTCTTACCATAGAGTCACTGTATACATCCAAGAAGGATACCCCTAGCCGCAATAACACCAACATCAATAACGACAGCAACAACTGCCACCTCCACAAGTTCTAGTCTATAGTTCTAGCCAACCGCTATATGCACTAGTGCCAATATATGACGTTAACAGCGCCAACTCCAACGAGTAGCAGTACTTCTCCATCCACATGAGAACTACGATTTCCTACCTCTCCAACTACCATGCTAACGTACTAGAGTACTAGGCGACGACTTCCCTTGTGGCTTTTTCTGCTTAATGTATAGATTGGCGTCCTCTTGTAGCATCAATTACGTTCCTCCGTCACGCCCATGATGCCAATCCAGCCTCAACCTCAGTCTGAAGTCCCGACACGAATTTCCCCCAAAGCTGATACTTCCTAAACACCCCCTCTCGCTCGCTAAAAAACAAAAATAGGGAAACTTAAGGGAATGTGCCACTAACATTGCAGCAATCGTACAGTACATTGAATGAATGGCTAGCTGGTTAGTCGTGGGGTGGGTAATTGGGTTATCTCATACAGTAGATATGGTAAGAGAGGCCATTATTTCTCAATCACCTATCTATCTGCCGGCATGGCTGGGACAAAGACTCTGGTGAACCCCTGGAATAGTAATCATTCTACTAATTGATCAATGGTTATGTTAGCAATGGAACGAGAGAGGGAGGTTAATAGTGATTGTGCGCATTATACTGAAGCCGTCACAGCTACGTTCCTCCCTATAGCACCGTCGGTGGTGACAAGTTCGCCCTCCGACGCTTCCGTGAACCTCTGATGGCTTCATTGGACCCGACGGCGATTAGGTATTTACTGTTCTAGGAGTATGTGAGCGATGTTGGTTCAATGTTGTCTGCGGAAGCTTGTTAGTCTGGGGGTAACCAGGTCCATTAGAGCGTGGGAAAGGGTTGTATGGTCCATAGGGGCGTAGCGAGGGACTATTAGCTATCGTATCGTTGTAATAGTAATTAGGGTGGAAGATAATAGGAAATGAGATACTTTGGCTCCTAAATTTATGAATGGATGCTCGATTAGAGGGGATTTTTTATTCGCTCGTGGTTAGTGTGGCGTAAATTGATATCGCCAAACTTTGATGACTAAGGGGGCAGCGAGTGATTACCGGTGTACGTGAGGAAATGATTGTTATAGCAAGGAAGGTGTAGACTACTGGCGCCTCACAGGAAACTCAATCATGCAAGTATGTAGAGCAAGCCCCTTCTCTAGCGAATAGAGCTTAAGATCTAAGAGACGATACTCAATCAGCAACGCCTCTGCATCCCCTCGACCTTTGGATCAATCAATCGACCCAGAGACCCTCCCAGTCATATGCCGGTAGCCGTAACACGCAAAGATTGGGTACCCCCATGCACGCTAAGCACTGCGGCTCTGCTGCTGCTACGCCAAGACCCACACAACCCAAAGACCAACGTCTCAATTTGTCTACCGAAAACTTCCCCGTTCAACACCTCTCCGCCACCTCCGAAACTTCAACAAACATGGTAATAACTCCCCTCACCATTCTCTCACCATCCTAACCCCGCAATAAACTCACTAGTGCATCCCAGGATCCAAACAGCGAAAAGGCCCAATCCATGTCGCGCCGCTTCCGCGAGCAGCAGGCGGCTAATGTAAGAATTCTCGATGCCGAGCGAAGACGGTGAACCAACCTCCCCCTGCACCCTCCGACTGTAGCAACGTTATGCTAATTGGAGGGTAAATCAGCCGCCCAAAAGCAATAACAGAAGTAACCGCAATCCCAGCATTTGAGAATAGCGCGGCCAAGTAGTAAAGGTCATTTCTCGCGGGTCAGGAAAATCCAACACCGTACCTTTCATCCCCCTCTTACCCCTCTCTATTCGTTCTAACACACCCGAGGCCGGCCTCTCGGACTACCGAATCGGCGACCTAAATGACGAAATCAATATGCTAACGCGAGAGAAGCACAGGTGAGAGGTGCAACTCTGCAACCTCGGCGGACCAAAGAACATGCGCTTCTGCCTGAAAGCCTACGACGAAGACGATGTGAGGTGCCCGGTTCCCGCGGTAACAAATACTTCGACCGTGCGTGGGAGGTGCCGGGGGTTAAAGAGCTCTTCGACGAACTCAAGCCTTCCAACGGGGCCGCCGAAGGGAAGGATAAGGAGAGTAGGGCGAGGGCGGAGATGAGGAGGAATGTGGATGCGGATTATTACGGCTTCAATAGGGATGAGGATGATGGGACGAAGGAGGTGGAGAGCTTTAGGAATGTGGAGAGGGCAGGGGAGGAGGGGGCATTGAGGGTTGGACACCGATTGCTGGTGAGTGGGTAGTGCCTGGGTTGGATGAGGTTATGGAGTTTTTGGTTGTTGCAGAGGCTTGAGGAGGGGAGGGAGGGAGAGAGGGAAATTGTTTGCGGCTCTTTTCTTTCTTCTCTATGATTAGGATAGTGGCAATGTTATGGGGTGAAACCGGGTTGACGTTTTTTTTCCTCTCCCCTCTTTTCTATGGTTTCGCAGCGATATACGGGCATGCCGATGATAAATTTTTGATGATTTATCAAAAGAAAAAAAAGAAAAGAAAAAAAAACTCGTGGTGGCAATAGGGGGCCGTGGCGCACTAGTTCAAATTCGACGTTACAAATCGCCGCACGCATTGGAAATCCTGCCCTATATATCATACAACGAAGGCCGTAGCGCGAGCGGTTTTTCACTCGAGTGATCGAGAGTGAATCTTGGGCGTTTGGGGGGAGGCGGAGATGAACAATGGAGAAGGGGGGTGAGGATTTACGTGGGCTAGCTTGGTGGAAATGCCTGTTTTGAGAGCGAGGATATAAGCGGAACTAATATTTAGGATTCGCTTTTGAGACTCAAGATCCCAAATTCGTTGACCAATAGGCGAGTGACATCCAGGACGTTCGAGTTATTCTGAAGCAGTCTACCGCGAGATTATTGTACCTAGGCTGCGCTTGTAGCATTAAAGCTATTTTCCACTACCAAACAAGAATCAAATCTTTCACTCAGCCTACCGATTTCTGACAACCATCCCTCTAGCTCTCCTTCTCTCTCCAACCTCCAACACCCACTCGACTCCTCCCCCATTCTCCCCACCACCACCCGCCTCTGTGAGCAAATCCCCAACCTCATCCTCCTCCATACTGACAGCCAGACAAATCTGCTAACACTTAGCAAGCGCATCCCGGACTCTATACAAGTCCTCTAATTACGACATCCATGACACCTGCAACGTCACTCTCCAATCCTATAGCCCCCAATTCACCGATCCTCACAGCATATCCCCAAATCCGCTTCTGTAAGAGCTTGGAAAGTTAGCTGGTCGTAGTATTAAGCAACCTATTGAAAACTTTCCCTGTAAGCATTCGTTTGTATGGTCATGAGCGCATCCCAACCTGTCTGAAAACGTAGTTTTACGAGCTCGTCTCTTGATTGAGGGCTTATCCCCTCTTGCCGGTCCTTGCCGTCAGGGCCCGAGTGAGAGTACGTGTTTCCATCGCCTTCTAGTGAGATGAGGCACTCCACGTCTCGGAACGCCACTGCTAGGAGTGGCCGGGGTTTCTGTTTGACAACTTTGCTGAGAATACCATTATCCTGTTGTTAGTTAGTTCCCCAGCTTTTCCTTCGAAGGCGGCTTCTATCCCTTTCAGGGTGTCACGGACAATTGCTGGTTCAGTTTGGAAGTGGAATAGTTCTTCCACTGGTACCGCACTGTCGCTGCTGGCGTCCATTCCTGGATTGCTGCCTGTCCGGATGATAACTGATGAGGCGTTGACAAAAGTGCTGATTAGGCGGTGGGTGTAGTCTGATGCTACGTCTAGGTTGCTGAGGATATTGTCGTCTGTGACTGGAGCCCCCGGAATGCCGGAGGAGGATTTAGGGTAGCTCTCCACTTGCATTTTGTGCTGGATCATGCCGACGAAGTTTGAACGTAGGGCTCGGCCGACAGTGGGGGTTGTGTTGCTGACGAGGGCTCATTAGGTGCTATGAAGGGCATGCTGAAGGAGGTTTTGACGATGTACATCACGCAGTCGACGGCGGAGATGATGTATGGTGGATTGGGGAAGGATGCACGGGAGGTGAGTAATAATGAGAGATCGGAGGGGAATTCGTCGAGCTAGAAGGCCTTTTCGACGGAGCGGGGGCAGAAGAAGGTCGTCATGGCGTTGAAGGGAACTATTAGTCTGTCTTGAGCCTTCTGGTATAACGCGGGGTTTTTCACAAGGGGAACTGTGACTGGTGGAGGATATCCGTCTGTTAGGCCTTGAGGCTCAGGGAGCTATATGTAGTTAGAAAGCTTATATCCGGGAGAAAGGGTTAGCTCTTACCCAACATTTCCGTGCCAGAAAATGACAATATAATGACCATCGGCCCAAAATCACCCCAATCTCACTAAGTAGCATATCTACCTCTTTAACATCAACACTCCCATCTTCACTATTTCTATGTGCCGCACCACCGGGAACTGGTAAGCCGGAACGAGGACCATCCATAGGCCCTCTAATCGACGACATGTAGGACTAAACCAAAAATGAGAACCCATATCACTTGATATCCGTGAGCTATACTTGTTAGCGCCAGCCTCACAGGTAACCTGATATCACCAACCACGAGAGGTACCATACCTTCCTATCAATGCTCATTTCATCTGTAAACTTACCAGTAATAATTCCCCCCTAGGTATTCACCTCAACCTGCAGCCTTTCAATGACCTTCCCTATCCTCCCCTCACCGTAATGTCTCTCAACCAACTTCCCACGCTGCTCAACTATATTCGCAATATGCTGAAACAGCCCCATAACAGCATTAGCATAGAAAAAGTCACTCAACTCACTAGCCTCATTCGCTGCAGCTTCTCTCTTCTCCGCAAGCGTATCCCTAGCTCTTGCTGCAACACCCTGGCATACATAACGTCCATATGATTCAAGTCCAACATCCGTCCTACCAACCAAGGGAAACAACTTGAAGAACCTAGTGACCCTTTCCCCATCCACAACTCCGGCCACATGCTCAAACTCCCGGAGAACTAGCCCAACAACGACTCTGCCGCGCTCTCCGATATGAGGGAAGGAAGATCCGGAACTTGAGCACTGGGCCCTATTTCCTCTGCGAATTCTCTATGGATGATCTCCTGCGGGATCTTCCTAGCACCGTGTGAGAAGCTCATTCCAGTTTCCCAATCCTGCGGTGAACCCATCGACCCTGTGACCCCTAAAACACAGGTTTTCAGCTCGGCAACCTGCGCCACAACCTCCAGGGTTGCTCCAACGTGGGATTGCTTGATGTCCAAGCACTTCACGTCAGAGGAGGCTCGCTGCGCAGTAGTTCTCGCAGGGAGAGCATTGTTTTTTGATAATGTGTTGGCCGCCACGACTTGTGTGCCTAGGTGTGCTCGTAGCAAGTCTAAGCGAGCAAGGGAGTGCTCTAGCTCAGATTCCTTCAAGAGCAACGTGCGGAGTTTGCTGTCTGTGTGAGCGTCTTGGGTAGTTAAATGGGTGAGGGCCGCATGAAGTTTTTTCAACGATTGTGCAAGAATTGACGGAGGAGGCGGTGAGAGGTCGGTTTCTTCATTATTCAAGCCACCATCGGAGTGGTAGGGATTTCGATCGTGAGGTTTGTGGTTGCGGCCGTTTCTTGTTGTCGTTGTGGCTGGGGCCATTGTGGGTGTGTTAGTGGAAGGTTGTCGAGCTATGATGATGATGGGAGAGAGGTCTTGGCCTGCTAAACCAGTGTGTTGCTCCGCTGGCTTCAGGATTTCTATCGCCCTCCATTGAATACTATAGCCGCCTCTCACTCATATCGAGCATCTAACGTTAAGTTAGATGCTCGAGAAATGATCTACCACTCTAGGGTATAATACCTAAGCTGCAGGTATTAGCCACCAGATTTTACAATCCTTGGGGCGGTCCAAAACAGTAAAATTAGCAGCTAGGCACAACTCAGAATTGTGATACACACATGCCGCGGATATTTTACTGTGTGCTGTGTCTGGGGGGAAATGTTTCGACTGTTATTCTCTGCTCAATACGTTTGTTATTTCTTTCCTTATTTTTTCCCTGTCACCGAGAATATCTAACATCAGGGTCTATCATCAAGGCTAATTCTATCGCAGATTCAGGGATTCTCTCAATCACTATCTCTTTGATGTCGCTCTAACCCATAGAGCTCGAGAGGCTGCCCTCGTTTCTTCTCTGCTGACCGCTGCGATATTCATGGTGTCATCACTCCATCTTCCCCAACACAACCACCTCTTTCCAGAACTATGTCGAGAGTTTCTCCGCCTGGTTTCTTCATCCGAGTGCGACCGGAATCGTCAGATGAATGACTTCCCCACAGTCTAAATCAGAGCCTTCTGGCTGACGGAACTTTCTTGGAAGCTCTCTGGCCATGCTATTCGGATTGCAACCGACACGGAAATCCACAAGACCTTGCGGTGGTTTTTTTAGAGTTGCCGATCCAAGATTCGCCGATTGGCCTCCCATTATTCATGGATACTATGGCCGTATTCCCAACACGCTTTTTGCTTAAGGTCACTGCTCGATGGAAAGGGGTTGGGTTTTCCTATGGACACAGGTCGGAATGGTGATGGGCCTATTTGAAGAGAAACAAGTCGGCGAGCAGCCCATCATCCAACAAGTATCTGTTGGCCTTGAAATAATGCGGAATAAAAAAATAAGTTTGTCCAGTTTTCCAGTTCTAGCCGTGGCTTTGACGATTCCCGTTTCCGGGGTACCACCCTTCAATCTAATCATATTAGCTTTCCTCCACTAAAATCATCATACAGAGATGTCTCCCGCCCTACCATGAAGTCCTGCTATACATGCAACAAGAACCCCTAGCAGCAACAACAGCAACAGCAACAACTGCCACCTCCACAAGTTCCAGTCCATAGTTCCGACCAACCGCTCTATCTGCAAGTGCTAATATGCGACTTTAACAGCAGCGTCTTTTAACAGCAGCGTCTCCATCGAGGAGCAGTACTTCTCGATCCACATAAGAACGTACGATTTCTTATCCCCCCAACTACCGTACTAATGTGCTAGAGCACTAGATGATAACTTCCTTTGTTTCGTTTTCTGTTTTATGTACAGATTGGGGTCCTGTCTTAGTTTTCTTGTACTTGTACTTGTCCTCCCTATCGTGTTCTCAGCGTCCCTGGTATATAATCTGTATGGCAGTTTTTGTATGATCCCCTTCTGTGCCTTCGTGTCAGTGTGTTTCCTTTTTTCCATTGATTCTTAGGTAAAGTAGTGTGGTGAGAGGCTTGGAAAGGTTTGGCGGTGGTGGCTGGTGGGCGGTATTGTTTTTCAGGGAGTTGCTGCTTTTTAGCATGTTCTTATGTTATTATGTTATTTTTCCACTTTCATGATTCTAGTAGTCCTTGTCCTAACAGGGGGGCAAGGGGTTTATTTCTTATGTATTGGTACGATATAATTTTTTCTTTTCGATTCCATTAACCCCATAGCAATACCATTCCTACCAAACTCCATGTTCAAGAAGCCACTCACAGAATGGCAATTTTACTTTTTTATTTTTCTTCTTCCTTTCCTTGTGCTTTCTTTTCTCTCATTTCCTTCCTCGCTCGTCCTCTCTACCATCAAAACCTCATTTTGAAGGCTCCTACCAAATGGTCTTCTAACCACTTTAAGTCAGCTAACAAACATCCATCAGCCTGAGAGCCGCCACAATTCTAGCATTTTTTGGCAAGTACACATTATAAGAAGATGCGCTTATTTTTTTCTCATCCTTGATACAATATCTGCAGCCAGAGAGCCATGCCTGCGATCCATTAAAGTTTGTCCACTCCGCATTCGAGCATTGCTTCCGTCTGAACCTCTTCTAACTCGTTCTTTTGCCCTGCAGTGCTCATAATAGGTAGTTGATATCTGATTCTGCATAGAACGGCTAAGCTGAGTTTCTTCATATCGTGGTATGGCCCATGGCCAGTACCATTTTCCGTGGCTTCCACGGGTGTAGAACTTGAGCTCATCTCTCCTGTTATAGGCTTCTATCCATGCTTGACATGGACTGCAGCTTAGTTTCGAAACCCCAAGGTAACTAAAGACAGGAACGAACTTCCATTCTTCAGATATTTTGCCTGACAGTGCGGAAGTTTCTTTCCTTCCAACAACTTTCCATGCTTCGGGTTCTTTGCCTAGCTTTCTGTTTTCCTCATCTTGGTTCTTTTGTTGAGCTTTTCGCGAATTATTGCACCTTGAAGCACGGCGACCACTCTTAGCTGACCTCGCAGCCTCAGAATAGTGTTCTATCAATGCACATTCGCAATGCACAGGCGCATCCCACTTTGTACGTTTCCCTAGCTCCCCTATCAGAGAGTTGGCCTCTCTTTCCACCCAACTCCCTCCAACTGACTCATGTGGAGGAACGATTCTATGAATTATCCCCTCCCATTCCGTTACAGTTTTTGGTAACACTACAGTTCTTTTGAGTTGTGGTACAACACAAATAACCGAAAGACGACAGTGAAAAAGCGGCTCAAGACGTGGTGAGTGGGCGAAGGCTGTCAAGCATTGCACATTTCGGTGCTGACTGGTTAACTTCTGTAAGGCATGGCCAAGGTCAAATCTCCTTTTATCTTTGCAATTCCCATCTAAAGCTCTGTTAATAAAACACATATCAGAAGATATTTACTGAAGAGTAAGTCAACCTACCCACTTGAGCAACCAGCACATCACAGAAAAAAGGATTCTCTTGTGTTATTCTTGTCACTATACAAGTGGCCGCCTCAAACAAAGAATAAAAACATTCCCAAAATTCATCCCCTTGAGGGACAGTCACCTTGCAATCATATTCCTTATAGGCAGCCTGCAGTGCAAGGAAAGCAAAGTCGAGATCGCAGGCAATTCCAACAAGTTCAGTACTTCGAGATTTATGGAAGCGTTCCATGAATTCCGACAGGGGATCCCACCATTTTTCGAACCTATTTTGGTTTTTAGACCGCGTGTAAAGATAAATATGTCGAAATAGACCAATTCGCGCATCGCTTGCCACACCATCTGGCATCCTGGGAGATACCTTCCGATATTGGAACACTGGACCCGGTCTGCCAGAACCCACTCTGTCTGCTCTGAATATACCAGACAAAGTCCGCAGCATGCCCCACACCTCATGCAGGTAGTCTACTAGACTCTGTTTGACCTTTTTATTCTCTGCGAGTGTCAGACACAACTTTGAATCATTTAGTTGCAATTGAAGACCAATCGCAACAACCTGGCTCTTGGATTCTGATACGCAGATACTCGCAAGGGCATCCAGGATTGGAAAAGTTCTTTCTTTTCCTTCGCTATAGTCGAGAATTCCACCAGTCACATTTGAAAGTTCTATGTGATTTGTGCGACTAGTGTGGTGGGTATTCATGCCGATGGTGACACTCATGAGAGCTACCAAATCGTGTAGCTTGAGGGGGTTACTCATGATGATGGGAGGACAATTAACGAAAAGCGATTGAGGTAAAGTATAACGAGGATGTGCTGGTGAGGAGGAATGCTATAGCAGGTTGTGGGGAGCCAGTGATAGTCAGGAACACGCAAGGTGACTACGTGGAGGTTATGTGGCCTTTCTTGACGATAGCGCTAACCCGGAGGCCCTAAAATGGCAATACAACTAATAGATTGGTTGCCTAACTTAGTTACTTGACTAATCTAGCCTAGTGTTTAATGGCCTTGGACATTCGTGCTAAGCTATCTAAGAGAATGGCAGAAACCCCTAAAAGCGGATTGGGCCTCTAGCGAGAATGGCTGACTATCTTCCGGCTCCCCTGGTTTGCATGTTATCCCTTCGATTCTGGATGGAAGCGGGCGAAACCCAGCGTTCTCGAACGGTCCTCGCTCGCAGGGCTGGTGGGAAACAGAAATTGCTTGCGATTTGGCTTCAGGAGATTCAACTTCCGTGAGGCGCAAAAAATGAAATTGGACTCTCCCGTCAATAGGATTCTGCAAACTATCTTTGATGATGATGTAGAGTACGTCATTCACCACCATCGCCGTCACCCATTGTAGATCTCCTACAAATATGAAATGGGAGTGGGGAAACAAATCAAAATAGAGGAATACAAGAAAGATGGAACCGGGGGGATGAGGTGATAAGTGAAAGGAAAGGAGAAAATAAATATTATTAATGGCGGAATGATGAAGCCGATCGTGAATTGATCATGGGCGGAAGCACCTTATCTACGATGATACTACACAGCTCCAGCGTGCTGTAGAACACCGACTACGGATCAATCGCATGGGCCCTTTGATAGAGTATTGGTACAAAATGGATTCTCCGGATTTGTTTGCCTCCTCAACCATTGATAGGGAGTGACGCCCAACCTCCGAGAGATACAGCAACGGCATCGCACGTTATATATCCAGATCGCTAGCTGGAAAATGTCAAGTGGAGGAGCATGAAGGACACTGACTAGTTTCGAATCCCATCGGGTCGTTGTAAGAGGCGACAAACCTTCAACGTCTTAGAGCTATAGTATCCTTCCTGCTAAACAGCACCCTTCCGAGTCGGGCCGGGACTTTGTTACCTCCGAGCCCATTATGCAGGCTGAGGCGGAGGCTCTATTCACAATTTATGGCTCCCACCTTCGGCAGTCTAATTTAACTTGGCAGCCTCTACCGTCAGAATTCAATTCCAGACCTCTGCACATGTCGCGGATATTTTACTGTGTGCTGTGTCTGGGGGGAAATGTTTTGACTCTTATTCTCTGCTCAATAGGTTTGTTTCTTTCCTTATCTTTTTCCTGTCAATGGCTGTCACCGAGAATATCTAACATCAGGGGCTATCATTAAGGCTAACTCTATCGCAGATTCAGGGATTCTCCCAATTACTATCTCTTTGATGTCGCTCTAACCTATAGCGCTCGGGAGGCTGCCCTTGCTTCTTCTTTGCTGACCGTTGCGATATTCACGGTGTCATCACTCCATCTTCCCCAACACCACCACCTCTTTCCGGAACTATTTCGAGAGTTTCTCCCCCTCGTTTCTTCATCCGTGTTCGACCCTTATCATCAAATGGATGACTTCTACACACTCCGCATAGGAGCCTTCTGGCTGACGGAGCTTTCTTGGAAGCTCTCTGGTCACGCTGTTCGAATTGCAACCGACACGAGAATCCACCCGACCTTGCGGTGGTTTTAGAGGAGTCGTCGATCCGAGATCCATTGATTGGATGCTACTCACGGGACGCTTTCCGCTTAAGGTCACTACCCGATGGAAAGGAGTTGGATTTTCTTCCCTCGTGCCGACATAGGTATGGAGACGGGTCTGCATGATGGGGTTATTGGAAGAGAAACAAGCCGGGGAGCAGCACATCATCCAACAAGTATCCGTCGACCTTGAAATAATGCTGAATAAGTTTGTCCAGTTTTGCAGTTCCGGCTGCGCTTTCGACGCTTCCCGTTTCCGGGTTAACACCCTTCAATCGAATCACAATAGCTTTCCCTCGCTCAAATCCTCACACCCGGAAGTCTTCCGCCCTACCATGAAGTCCTGGCACACATGCAAAAAGGATACACCTAACAGCAGCAATAGCCAGAGCAACAACCGCCACCTCCACAAAGCCCAGTCAATAGTTCGGACTAACCGCTATATCCTCAAGTGCTAATATACGATGTTAGCAACCCCGACCACAAGGAGCATCGGTGCCTCTCGATCCACATGAGAACCTACGATTTCCTATCTACCCAACTAGAGCACTAGATAATAACTTCCATTGTTTGGTTTTCTGTTTTATGTACAGATTGGCGTCCTCTCCTTTTTTCCCTTTACTCGTACGTCCTATCGTCTTCTCAGTGTCTCTGGTATATAATCTGTACTAGAGCCTCCGTACTGCTTCCCTCTATGTATTCGTGTCAGTATGTTTCGTTTTTTCACTTATTTGTTGGTAAAGTAGTGTGCGGTGAGAGGGCGGGGAGAGCTTAGGCAGTAGTGGCTGGCAGGCGGGATTGTTTTTCCGGAAGCTGTGGAGCATGTTATTATGTTTTTAGCTTGTTTTTGCACTTTCATGATTCTAATAATCTTTATCCCAACAGAGGGAGCGAGAGACTTATCTCTTATGTATTGCCATTGCCTTTTCAATTCCTTTAACCACATACCAATCTCATTCTACACAAACTCGAAGGCGGCAGAATGATATCTATAGTTTTTTTTATTTCTCGGTTGGCTTTTTCTCTTGCCTTTCTTTTCTTTTCCTTTCTCCCCTTTTCTCCCTCGCTCTTCCTCTTCGCCTTCCTTACTTCCTCCCTTTCGTGCCCCTCTTCCCTATGATCGTCCACGAATCGCAAGGTTGTACGTACATATTGCATCGACGGAGAGCAAATAAACCCAGGAGCCCCGGTGTGATTCCTAGATAAAATTCTTGTTAGATCGTGCGCCTTCGCCCACGAGGAAGGCCGATGTCACGAGCGATATATACTGTGTCATGCTGTGATATGGCACTGCACCTGCGTGGAGTTGTCTGGTCCGGATCTCGTCAGAGGTTTTCTTCTAGAATCTATAGCTTTGGTACTGTGCTAATTTTGGTACGACAATGGAACCAGGACTTGTTCGTTTCCATAGTTCAAATGAGCTTGGTTTGCAACTTATTTTTTCTCCCTTTTTCCAGTGAATTTGTTTTCTAGTTGGCCACTGTCATTGATTGACTTGATTTGATAAGCCCTCTCTTCTTTACTCTCACTCCTTAACTCCCTATCTGGATTGTACTGTAGGTTAGAACATAAAATAGGAATTGATGGTATACCGGTAGTCATAGTGAATATTCTTATAATTTGGTGAAAAATACCGATCGCATCCACGGAAGCACAGGAGAGTGAAACAAATGTATGAGAGGTAAACTATTCGCTGGCTTGGGTTCTACAATCGTACGTGAACAAGACCCTTAAGTACAAAAAACAAGAACTACATGCCCCAGTGTTTTTAATACGATCATGCCATTTACAGTACTTCTCATACCATCCTCTCACCCCTCATTTCCCCGCTTCTCCTCAGCACGTCTACCTCGCTTTTAATTACTGCTTCTACCCTGCTTCACTTACCTTTCACCGAATACCAGACTCTACGGTGAAACATCGGGTATCCTTCCAGCACATTCTAACAAGGGTGATAGGTCCGATTATCACATCCGAGTGAGCGCCAGTGATTAACAATAAATATTACTAGCCCCGAGAATAAGTCCTGAGATAACGGGCGTAATCGCTATTCCCCGAAAAATTCACCCATCATGACAACCACAATAGCTATCGCAATGACAATCACAACTGTAATGTTAATTAATATTAAGGTCTTTATATTAAAGTCCTTTCCCCTTTCTAGAAGCCGAGTATTTGGTAACAGGACTTTTGATTTTGACTGGCATCAACTTGAGTCACTGCAGCATGGGGACAGTTGAGTGGGTGGGGAATTGTGGCTGCGCCCGTTGTCTCAGGACTTATTATCGTCGCGAGTAGGATAACACTGTTGAAAATCACCGGCGATCACTCTGTAGGAAATAATCTTCTCTTATATCATACCTTTCCTATCGTGCCGCTCATTAGTTTTTGAGTTTCGTTTGTCAGTTATTATCAACTAAGAGGAGGGAAGGGGATACTTGGTTTGTATCCCATACATGAGGATCGCATATGGAAACCGGAGCGGAGGAATATTCGGAATACTCTGCGCAGGTGGTAACCGAACTCCTGTGTTTATGCGAATCTCCCGAAGGACTACCGCTAGTTGAGATGTCGGAGAGGGCTCTTTGTGCCACTATATAAACTGTTCCACCTTAGATAGATACAAGCAAGCAAGAGGCGATTCCTCAGAATACACAGTTTCCTCCTTGGCTTCACTTTCGTTCTCTTTCGCACTGATTCTCTCTTCCCAATAGGCCACTCGTAAAAACAAATACAAACGCACTATCTATGATAGTTTCCTTCTACTAGCCATTTTTTATTTATTTTTTAAGTCTCGGGAATCGGGTTTTGCATAGGTGATTCTGTTATGGAATAACTAGTGGGACCGTTACTACTTGTTTTTTGTTTTTTCCTATCTGGACTCCCGGGATCACATCAGTCACTGGATAAACCAATAACCTATATGAAGCCCCATCCAAGGAACGTAAAAAAAACAAACAGCTAGTACTGTAAGTTGATCAAATTCCATAGCTTCCAGTGACTGAAATAGGATAAATGATACGAATAGCCATACTGAACATTAATGAAAATGCAAAAAACTGTACCGTGACAGTTCCCCTCTACTGTGGCGAAAGTAGAGAGTATAGTGAAAGAACTGCTAAGAGAGAAGAGAAGAGTAGAGACACCAACCCCCCTCTTATATTATTATCGTACTCATGTATAATACTTATTCCCTGAAGAAAAAAATAGCGGGTTGGTACAACCCATCACCAATTGGGCAATGCACGCGGAATCTGCCCTAGGGGAAAAGCGGAGTGTCTCGGAGGTCGATGGAAAAAGGTTTTACAGAATCAGATGATTGATTGTAACACTATTCTGGCCTACATCAAACAATGTTTCCATACCCAACCCACAACAGAAAAACCAAATCAAACCCAAACAAGACATCTAGCCACAACACAGCTCCTGTTGAGCATCACCGGCCATCACCCTGGACGAAAGAAACCTCGCTCGCTACCTCTCGTGTTGTATCACGTATTCGTTCTTTGTTTTAGTTAGTCATTGTTATAAATCATGGTGGAGGAATGGGTATACCTGGCAGCGTACTCTATGTGAGGATTGGCATATGTGACTGGCAGGCACCGGAGAGTAAAGTGGAGGTTGTGTCGGAATCATGGGCGGAGTACATGCATCTCCGGAAGGATTCCCGGGAGTGGGAACCTTGGAGGATAACTCTTTGTATTTACTATATAACCCTACCGTACTCCCTTAGATAGAACAACAAGCAAGAAAGACAAGAATCCTCCGAACATACAGTTTCCTCCTTGACTTCACTCCCGTTCCCTCTCATACTTGTTCCCTCTCCACCGAATAGGCAACTCATAACAAGAGCTCCAACCCAACCCAATTAAAACACCCATCTACAAGGGAGCTCATGCTCAAAAACAGGCTCACCTCGCCCTCTGACATTGGCAAGTATAGCCTGTTGATAGTGCCAGCGTAGAAGATGATCAAGGGGGCGGGCAGGATTATTGATGAAGCGGTTATCGATAAAGCGACCACTAATTTGAGTCCAGCCAGGCTGGAAGCAAACAATCTTATAATTGTCCTAGCCAAAGTGTTAATATAGCAAATTTGAAGAAAGTACAAGTTATACTTACGTCTGGGTTAATGGAAATAAGATAACTGTCAAAAAGGTCAGCCATTTGGCTTTCGAGCAAAATCCCATTATGAGCCGAATAGATGGTATCTTCGGGGTTGCCAATCAGCTCAACAAGATTATAGTCGTTCCAGTTCTCTTGAAACTCCGGTGGGAAGAGATGAACAGCCTTGAATCCATGCCACAATCCAAAATCAGCATTCCAAGCTGGTTGTCCGGTAATAATACAACCACGATCACGTTCACGGACAGTGTTGACAAATGCGATATCCTGAGTGCTGGTGGCAACTCGACTCATACGCGGTAGCCAAGGTTGATCCCTAAGAGTGAGAAGGCCAGCGGTAACGATTATGTATTTCCTAGGCCTCAAGGATTGGTCGTCCCTTGGAATAGCCATTCCAGCTTCATTATTTAAAATGTATTCCTTACTAACTTTGAGGATGATCTCAACCATGGAATACAAATTACTATTCGTAATACCCGGTGTAGCGACAAGCCCACCTAGTATTGTGGATAGATCTTTGTCACTATAGATGTAGACATTGCGTCCAAGCTCTCGAAGCCCAAGCTCTGGAACTCGAATTGACATTGGGATTATATTTGACCGTAATTGCTGTCAAGAGAGAGAATATCACAAGATGAACCAAGCACGGTATATGTGAGAGTAGCCAGAGGGCCGTGTGGTACTGGAACGATATCACGATCAAGAAGCCTAATGGTGCCGAATGTCGGCAGTCGCCGCTCGCACACAAGGTAGCATAAGAGAAATCGATGATGATGATAAAAGTCACCGGAGAGTAAAGAAGTCGATAACTGTTGAAAACACAAAAGCGGAGATGCCTATGAACACGTTTTTCTTCCCGTCGTCATCCTACCACCGTTGCCTCTCCTTCTTCCCTTAAAAACCCACGATCCAAGCCAACCCTTAGTCGCCCATCTCCATCGCCGTTGTGATCCCACTGTCCTATATCTATCTATATAAAATAGAATACAAGAAAAAATTTAATTGAACACTAGGCCACTTTTTCAACTCCACAGTATTACGGGTAAAGCTTATGTGAGGAAGAATTAAAGGTGAACTATGTTGAGACAGTGGCCAAGTAACGTTAAGTGGTCTATCTGGTTGAAGAAATCAAAAAATCTGAGATTGAGGAGGGAAAACAATTTTATAGATTTTAAAGATAAGGATCATAGCCTAGCAGGTTCGTGAGGCCAATTGGCAAGGAATAGAAATAGATTGAATAGACAGTCACTTGGTTAGTTAGCAACAAAGTTAGCCAACCAGTCAGCAACCAGCCTCTGGGTCTACACCTTATTCTTGGAGTACTAGAGCGCGTCTGGTTGCCGTTTCAAACCTTTATTTTGACCCTGATTATAGAGGTTTGCCCCACAACTCTATTTTGATTTTGAGTTGCATGTTTTGTTACCATAAAAACTCAAGAATAAAGACGTGATAATGATATTAAAAAGAAGGTTCTAAAATATTGGCTAGACCAGTATTTCACAAAGATTTCATTTCAGTACAGTATGCACAGGCTACAATGACCCACAACGGGTATCAATTTTAGAATAAAAAAATAAAAGAATAAGAATTAAAATACAGGTGCTAATATTTGTCTTATGATAATTATTCTGATTTTTTTGCGTGACTTTTTTTTGAATTGATTTTCATGGCCAGCAGACACAGTTCTTGGAGCTTGAAAATGCCCTATCATGGCAACTTGCGATTATGTCGGTTGCCAGCTGCAACACTCATGTTATGATTATCAAGGTTTGAAAAACCGTGGACCACAAGACGCGCCATAAATGATATCAGACAAGATACAATAATATTGCTTATTACTTTCTTGATTCCATTATCCTTATTTATTAAAGGCCCGGTTCTCTCCTGGACTCCCTTAGTCTGTCTTCTAATTTTCTGGTCTCCCAGGCTTCTGTATCATCCTCTGAATATTCATTATCAATAATTATTCTTATCCCATCGTTCGTAGAAGGGCCAAATTTGGCCCTTTTGCTGACGAGCACAACGCTACCGTCACTCAAAATTTGAATTTTTTTCCTTCTGACTCTAGACTTCGCTGGGGCCAAAAGGAAGTCCAAGGGTATTTGAAATCATAATTGCAAATGATTTAGTACCTGTGGCATGAAGTGACAAGTGTTTATACAGAAGTGTACTTTTGGTGAGGATTGAGCACATAAGGAAAGGTCTGTGAATCTCAACCCACAATGGCAGCCCGGCAACTTCGACCCTGCTCTACTAATATCCCCTGCCTTGAGATCTTCCCTGAAGACTCTGCTTCCCATCATCCACAAAGTGGAGGGCGAAAAGCTTCGGTAGAGACACCTTCTAGGCATCACAAAAGATCACTCGCTACCCCTAGCTAAAGTACAAGCACCACTTTCCTGTCCCATTATACTTCTAGTGATAAGGAGACTGTTTCTCATCGTCTCTGCACAGCCTGGGAGTACATTTCCAGTGGTACAAGGGGCATGATTGGTGAGGCAGAGAATTCAAGTACTGGCGGCCGCCCAAATCAGAATCAGCCCAACCTGCAACCTCGCTAACATGTCAACACCGAGCTTCCAGCAAAGCGCCAAGAACTTAGAGCACACCTACCTGTCCCTTTTGAGACCTATAAGGATTGTTACCTCTGTTGCTGGCAGAAAAAGACTGGGCTGGCTGCAAATAGTATGAGAGGTAATTTACCCAAGCCTTGGTGGAAATGTAACCATTGTAATGTACCTTTATGTCAACTACATAAAGGAAATTGTTTTCTTGATTTCCACTGTACTTAGCTAATCCTATTCCTTATTTCACACTTTTATGTCTTTTCTTTGATTTTTAATTAAATTAATTGTGGTCGTGGGGTGGTTACCGGAATGCCAAGAATTTCGCTACGAATGAGGGGATAATATAGTCGATTTATGTCAAAATAGCATTACTCCTATTCCTTTTTTTTGGAAAGTGTATTCAAATCCCACCGACTTCTACATGTGAATTTCCTATGTATTTAAAACAATAATTCTTTTTTCAATCTCATCAAGCATATGTCATATCTGTAGATTCTGGGCCTAGATCAACCACTATTGTGAGGAATAGCGAATTGACCATGTGGTTGGTCTTAGGAGCAATAGTGACTGCGATAACCAGTATGTTGCCATTGGCAATTACCTAGAAGTTGTACTCCCAACTGGCATACAAAGTGGGTAAAATTGTCTACTAATCAGTTCTGCTCTTTGTAGGTGGTAGGCAGACACACCCATGATACTGTGCAAAGGTGTGCTGAGTATAGCGTATCACCACCTATTACTCGCTGGATGTAGGGTTCAAATTGTAATGCACGGCAAGCTACCACCCGATACGACACCGTACTATAGCCTCCCTTTTTAAAATTACTTGTAGCTACACTTGTCTATTCATGTAAGATGGTTGTCTCTTGGGTAGTAAAGTCGCGTGACAAAAGCCTCTGGCTGTTAGCTATTATTCACCAAAATAGCCATTTTCAGCAATCCATAAGTCAACACTACCCAGGTAAGAAATTTCAAGAAGTTACAAAAAGCAGTGAGTAAGAATCTATTTCTATAATTGAAATATCAAGCCTGTAAATTTATAACTCATTATCTTTGATGTAATGGTGTGGTAATATGGGAAAATGACTTAAGATGTTACCTGAAGATGTTGTACAAAAGATACATGACAACAATTTTTATTGGGGGTTCTCTCTTGTTTCTCCATTCTATAAACTTTCTGGCAAATGCTTTTTTTTTTGAAAACTTCTGCCTACCTGTTCCCTGGTTTGATTTGGCATAAAGTGGAACCCATTAATTTTTTGAGGGTGAATCAATGGCAGTGTTCGCAACGGGGCAGTCCGTCCGTCCTGAGGGTAGGACGAGGACGGACTACGAATCGTAGTCCGTCCAGTCCTGGAGAGAATTTTGCCCGGGGCTAATGGCCGTAGGACGGGGGAAGACGGCGGGCCCCACAACAAGGTTTCAGAATGTCTCAGAGTGTGTGGCCAGACAGATCCCCACAGATCCCCACAGATCTCCACAAATACCGGCAGGTCCCGCAGACCCCCGCAGACCCCCGCAGACCCCCGCAGACCCCTGTAGTCCCGACAGATCCCCACAGATGCCTACAGGTCCCGACAGATCCCTGCTTAGATAAAGACGCTATTCTCTATTCCCTGAGA
>Ga0307507_10002733_pt1 | contig 36146 bp, 23 predicted proteins | sample 7_EM_MG_FD_207223 | JGI IMG/M metagenome (GOLD analysis project Ga0307507, IMG submission 207223) | Populus trichocarpa ectomycorrhiza microbial communities from riparian zone in the Pacific Northwest, United States - 7_EM | ecosystem: Host-associated > Plants > Roots > Unclassified | place...
ACGATATCGCTATAACGTAGAGGCGATAGAGAAGATAAAGAGCTTTTACCTCGTAGTATTTTGGAGATAATTAGACGTAGAGAAGTATATAAGGCATAGCAGTGAGGCAAAATTATAATATGATTTTAAAACTAGACCAACTACCTATAACTATCTTCTTACAGAATAGAGCTATAATATTACTATAACATAGAGATGATAGAGAAGATAAAGAGCTTTTAGCTCGTAGTATTTTTAAGATAATTAGACGTAGAGAAGTATATAAGATATGGCAGTAAGGCAAGATTACGATAAAAAATGCAACCGACGAAAAAATGCGACCGACGAGAAAACGCAACTAACTAGAAAACGCGACCGACTGCCCACATCTAACACCCTATATAATATTGTTATTTAATGCAATAGATAGAGAATCTAATAAGCTCCTACCTTGTAGTATTTTTATAATAATTAGACGTTATAAAAGGGTCGAGATATCGCGTTGTAATAGAAGAGTTGTCGCCTAACAAGAAACAATAAGTTCTCATATAAAGGGCGCCCATAAGCTCTCAGACCCTCGGGGAGAAATTCCTCCTGGTGCGATCTGATTGGTCTAGGAGTTTACAGGAATCCACAGGACTAAGGTTCAGTGATCTAATTGGCTTAGGAGTGATGCTAACCCTTAGCGTTACGCCGTGGCGCAATTTCTCCCCGGGGGTCTGATTTATGAGATAATGTAACGTAACCGGTCAAGGCTGGTTACTAACATTGTTTTCGCAGTGATCATTTCCCTGTTCCAACAGGATCTTATCGGGCAAACAGCCAACTGAAACCGTTAAACTGCTGCAATATCCCAGGTCGTGACAATGGAAATAGTGATACTGCAGACTCTCCAAGCCCTCATGCCCTCGCTGAACAACTGTATGAGGAAGAGGAGAGTGCCGCATTCGAGAGGTCAAGCATGAGATGAAGGATCGCGGCCTGCATAAAAAGTCTAAAATTTGGGTTGGTCTCAGTAAACAAACGTTGCCAAGGTGCATGTACACCGTTAGAGTCGTCATTTGCAAATGTACGCCACACAAGAAGTAGAACAAAATCGGGTACACAGATCTATGGTAGTGGAAGATTCAGCTTCAAAACAGATGGACAATATGTCGAGGAAGCAATGAGGCCTTCCGTGATTGCTCTGATCACTACCTTTTTAGTCTTAGGAAAGCTTGCGTCATTAGAGGAAACAGGAGATGGGCCTACCGAGGAAGACAGGAAACAGGGGGAAGCGAGGTGATTACAGAAACGCGACATGAATTGATCAAACTCCACGACGCCTGTCATTTGTTAAAACCTTGTGCCGAATGAACACCCGATCCCGAGAAAGGCTGGAGCGTGATGCCTAGGTGTGTCTGCCGCTCCTTGGTCGGCCCGACGCCCAACAATGACGTTGAATGGGGAACGCTGGCTCACGGATGGCCTTCCCCGGTCTCGCTAGCATGACTCGGCAAAAACTCAAATCTTTAGCTCTCGTACCGGGACCCCAACCTTGGGCGCGGCTGTTTCCACAGCATGGGGCTGCCCACCCATGTAGACGAAGCTTACCCGACCTTCTGGTGACCCTAAATTATTGCTTTGCCGTGCAAACAACAGCACCTCAGTCCAGCACAGTTCGACCTCATTTCCCTAGGTCCTCAGATCATCTCCTCCATTGGCAAACCATCCGCTGCTCACCCACAGTTGGCTGCAGCCCTGGAATGCTCCGTGGGCTTTTTGGGAGAGACTGTCTTTTGCAAGCCTTCCACGTGCAACCATCCCGGTTGAGTCGAAAGTATCGACTTTCTGCGGCATTCCTGTTCCCATATTCTTTTTTGCAAAAGATCGAGGCACTGTTACTGAAATGAGAATTGGGCCACTATGTTTTGGAAGCCATCCAGACAGCTCCAGCTCGGCGAAGCATCAGGAGATTGAGAGCATCATCCGCGCGGACAAGAAGCGCGCAAAAAAGCAGGTGAAGATTTTGCTCCTAGGTAACGGGAATGCTCTGAATTTTTCTTAGCTGAAGGCAGGAGAACTTACACATAGCTCCTGTAGGTGCTGGAGAAAGCGGAAAGTCCACCGTGATGAAACAGATGCGCATCACGCATAGTGGTGGATTCACAAAGGCTGAACGGGATCAATGGCGGCACATTATCTTTCACAATCTGATTGACGCCTTCCGGAACATCCTGATTGTAATGCAGGAGCTTGAGATAGAATTCGAGGATGATACGAACATAGTATTTACCGATTTCCAGCTACCCTACCCCTCAATTGCCTCATAATGTAAAGGCCAATGCTAATGTTGGCCTGTAGAGCTGCGCACAAATCGTCGAAACTGACCCAAAAACTACCGTCGAGGATGAGATGTCTACAGAATACCTCCACGCTTTTTCTAGCCTTTGGGCGGATCGAGGGGTTCAGTTCTCTATCCTGAAAGGCAATAAATATGCTTTACATGACAACCTTAGCTAGTACATTGTTCCCTTCTCAATTTTATCGATTATCAAGCTGATATGCCGTGAAGTTATTTCTCTATGGATATCAACCGTTTATTTACTAAAGACTATTTACCCACGAATCAGGACATTCTTGTTTCCCGGCTGCGGACCACGGGAACTACAGAAATCTCGTTTGATGTGGGGGCCGTAACGTACAAAATGGTCGACGTTGGTGGCCAACGCTCCGAGCGGAGGAAGTGGATTCATGTCTTCGACAACGTCCAGGTTTTATTATTTTTGGTAGCTATCAGCGGGTTCGATCAAGCTCTTGTGGAAGACAGAGGTGGAGTAAGTGCATTCTCATTTACATATTTATGTGGTAGCAACTAATACGGAGTTCGCCCTAGAATCAAATGCAGGAAGCGATCATGCTTTTCAAGTCTATTGCAAATTCTTCATATTTCCGGAAGTCGGCCTTGATCTTGTTCCTCAATAAAATCGACATCTTTAATGAAAAGGTCTCCCTAGGGATGGGTCTTATCCAAAAGCACTTTCCGGATTACCGGGGCGAACCAAATGATGTAAAAGCCGGGAAGGACTTCTTTGCGAAGAAATTCAAGAATCTCGTTGATGACCGCGAAAAGCAACTTTACATACATTACACCAATGCTACGGACACCGATCTTCTGGAGAAGACTATGGAATCCGTTAGACAAGTGATTATCAAAAGTTACCTGGAAGCCTATGGTCTTTGAAAATCTGGGATGTCCGTTTCAAGGAAACTACTCGAAGCCAGAAGACTTTGCGGCTTGAGCCATGAAATTGTATGTGGATTTCTTCGTGTGCATTGGTTCTGCTGGAGGATGGATCACACGGCGACGGCGGAATTACTCCAAGAATATTTGTATTTCTGTAGGATATGGAGAGACGTGGACGCAAGTCGAGACGGGAGGTCGTATGGGTTGAATCGAGGTGTTCGGAATCCGAGGAATGATGCAGAGCATGTTCATAGAAGTGAATACCAATGTACTTGTGGGTTACTGGTGAAAGCATCGAGATATTTGCCAGGGAATAACACGCGCAATTAGCAACTTACTGCTCAGTTAGTGCTTGCATTTCGAGCGATTAGTCTAACAAAAATTATGTTGTGGAGGGTTGTATCAGAAGGTAACTCCCCCCAAATTCATCTATCAACAAATGCCCACGAGCAGAGCTCCACTTATCCACAGCACAATTAAATTCACGGTTACTGACGTGCCCGCGGCGATTGACTTGCGCGATTGGGAGGGGTCCAGATTTGGTAGCTTAACCTCGTACGTCCTCCATTCCAGAAAACGATCAAATTCAATTCTTCCAATTACGTCATCGTTGCTCCCGTTCACTTTATGCTCGAAACTGAAGAGCAACGACTTCCCATCCGGGTCAGTGTCGGGAACCTTACTCAGGTCATACTACGAACTGGGCTTGCTGAACCAATAACATTGTCGACTGAAAAATTCTGGGTGAACCACACCCTTACTAGATGTCTCTTCGTGACATTTTGGTAGGGTGAAGACCTTCTGCTCTAATGACCAAGAATAAAACCCTAGAGCTTCTACTTCAAAAGCAAGGAGACCACCCCGGCCATATCTGCCGCCCTGAAAAAGTATCTGACTTGCTCGTGGGAGATTCCAAGTCCAGGTAACGCTTTTTTACGGTACAATTCACATCCGTATATATCATTATGAAAACCCTAAAGGGCTGAAAAAGACGGTACCGGCAGTCTGAAACGGATCCTCCTTTTCCAGGAAAACGTAGAAATCACAAGGATTATTCGTCTCGCGGATATGAGGCGTGCTGTTGAAAGCTCCATCTGTGAAAGGTAGAACTCATACTTAGTATGATCAAGGACCTCTTTTGACGAAACGCGTGCGATTTAGAATCCGTTTGTGTTCATTGCGAACATGTAGATGCATGGTCTGTTTTTCCCTGAGAAGTTGCACAGCCCAAACACTGACGAAAAGACGCCATATTCTAAATATTTGGGCGCCAAAAAATTATCCCTGAAAAAGAACGCAGGGTTTGTGTCGTTTTTGAATTGGATTCGTGGCCGGCCCTTAGGAGAGTATTAGCACAACTTCCGATGGCATCATTGCATATCAACTAAAAGAGCTTCTCACATAAAAGAGCGTGGCTTGATCTGTTTCCTTTGACAGTCTTTGGACGTGAATCGAAGTTGACTGGAAGTATATCCACATTTGGATCAATTGAATAGAGGACGCTGTCTGTTGATTTGGCTTCGAAGCCGAGGCAGTCACCGTAGAGCCACTGAGAATTGGCCACCAACACCCCAAACATCCGGATTTTCTGGATTGAATTGACGTCCATAAGATTGTGACAATACATCATATAACATCATGGCAGACACGAGAAGCCTTTCAAAGTGACGCATGTAAACGACTGCTTTGGTTGCGTTGTGATCCTTAGATAAAGATTTTCTTTGAAGCGGAAGAGTTTCAAAGTATGAGATTTCCGTTGTTTGGGTTTGAAGGTTGAGAGATGGCGTGTTAATAAGGACATACTAGCCAACGAGGTCGAGGAAGGGAAGAGCTAAACATATCTCAGGTAGTCATTGCTATACATCCACATTCGCCGCACACCTTGTATCTCCCAAGGTCCTAAACGTCAATGTTTTAACCGGTGTATAAACTCTAGATAATTGTGACGAAATGCCTCTAGTAAAATATAGGGGCCTCTATCTGCTCAAGGCGTCGAATGTCTTAAACGCATGACTACTAGGTAAGTCTACCTTATGGAAGAAAGTATGATCGGGAAAAAGCCCGGCCTGTCTCACCTACCGGTATTTCGAGAAGGCACGAAAGTGACTACTCATGAGACCACTTGCCGATGAATTCAGCCACTTTAGCTTCATCCGTGAGTAGCTCCTCAGACTCTACGTTAATGATACCATCACCGATCTTTCTTATTGTAGCCTCAAGGTCACTCATGCGAAGCTCTAAGGGCTTGCTTGTGAAATTAATGTTCTTGTAAACTGTGTTGGAGAATAAAGCGGTAGAAACAGCCTGGGCCTCATTATCCGCTCTACCGATGGCCTCTGCGAAGATATGGCATATCGATGATGCAGCCGCAGAACGGTGACCCTGTAGTCTTTCATCTCTCTCCATGGATGCGGCTGCCAATGCCTCCCGCGTTCCTTCCGCGCTTTCCTGATTGGTCGACAAACCGGTGTTTCGTAGTACATCCTGGACCACTGCAGGAAGCTGCGCCTTCTCCACTGGCCTTGCTTTGAGTGGAGGAGAATGTAGAGACTTTAGCGAAGTGCTGACTCTCTTCGCTGGCGCCGGTTGAGACTCGTGTTTTGAATCTATCAATTCTAATGAGACAATAGAATCGATCTCCGCGAGAGCTTTCCGGAAGCCGTCAAGTTCCTGTACATGTGTACTGATAGTGTCGAGGCGATTCGTCATAAATTGTAGGGTTGAGAGCACCTAACCTTGTAAGCAATTTAAAAACCAGAAATTAACAGGGTTGTTACATATATCAGCCAGGCTCGCTGTGCTTCTTTTCTTTGGCCTTCTGAGAGTGTTTTTGTCCGAAGAAGTGGCTCGCGAAGCTCGTGCTCAACAACCATCTCAGTAACAGATGGGATCTCCGCGTATAGCGTCTCAAGTTCGCCTTGAAGCGCTTTTTTCTCCACAAGCAGCTCTTCCTGGGAACCAGTGGGGAGGTTGGAGTCAACACAGCCTGATAGGTTCAATTGATAAGTAGAGTCCACTTTGGCTTTGGTCTCTGCAGAGCGGAATGACATGATCGCGCGACACCACTGATCAGAGGATTTTGCTTCGCCAACAATCTCGGGGTTAGTCCCAATATTTGCAGTAATTTGGGGCAGCGCTGCTAGCATTCGATCATCCGAGCTTAGTCGTTCAGTGGTAAATGCAACAAGTGAAGACACCTCAGACTTCGTGTTTTTTTGAGCAACTGCCAGCTGTTCTGTAACAGAAGTCAACACCTCTTCCGCCTGGCACATATCAGCGAGATTACCATGACATGGAATCTTGCACTTACAGCTATATCTAACTGTCCCTTCTCTTGAACTTCGTGCCGACGACGATCATTTCGCATATGCTCGACGGAAATATTCGGCTTATTGAGAGTTTTTAAGGACACCAAGGCTTCTCTTTGTGTTTCAAGAACTTGAAACTGCCTCTCAATGGCAGCTGTGGAGCTTTGCAGAGCTGCGATGGCGGCAGAAATGTCGCTATCCCGGTGAGGACATCTTTCCAAGTCTTCAACCTCAATTCGATGAGTAATACTCCTCTTTGAAATCTTACGGTACCTTTAATGATGGTTAGTCAAACCATCTATGATCCCCTCTGGTTGGAAAGGCCTACAGATCTAGCTCCTCTTTGCTTAAAAGAGTGGAGGGATCGAGGTATTCATCAATCCAAGCAATTGCATTCCCTTTTGTCTTTGGGCTTGCGAAGATGGGCAATACGTCATCTTTGGATATGGAAATCGCGTGTCCTTCGAGAGCAGCAAATAGACGGGCAATAGCAGGTTCTCCATGCATCTTCGATATTGTACTAGTTACCAGTAGAGAGCGGGAAATCGGTGGAGTGTTTCTGCAATTCGGGGCGTCCATAGAGACCAGAAGTGCGGTCGCGTCTCCCCCGACACACCTCCGCACCAGAGTTCTCCTCTCTACGAGCACGTAGAACTCACAATTCACCATGACTCTCTCCGCCATCCAGATATCCTCCGCACCGGAGAGCAAAATCCCTCCATGCACAAGAAGCCTAACAGAATCTCCAAATATGAATCAATACGAGGAATACCAGTATCTCAACTTCATTCGCGACATCCTCGAGGCAAGGTTTCTACTCCCTGGCTGGACATGGAAAAGGTTATTTCTTCCCAGACTTTTACTCGCATTTTCGTAGGCGAAGCACTCACCACAAATCTTGGCTTTTTTCAGCACTGGCTTCTCATGACGGGACTCAATCCGAAAGCATTTGCGCGTGACGCACAGGTGCGACCATATAGAATTCGTCAACCGACCGAAGTGCTTCAAGAATCGACGAACTCTTGAAGATGGTTGTCCAATCCTGAGTTTGCTTTGTGCGCCTTGGGATGTACCTATACATGAGATGACAATCACGCAGTAAGATATCAGTGGTATCGTCAAGATTATCAACGATCTGAAGAACAGGCAGACCATACCTGAATACATGCCAGCTAAGTGATGGAAGCAGAGACACAAGATGACTTCGACCCAGCTTCTTTCGGCGCTTCAGCATGTCATTGCGGCAGAATAGCGTCGTCTTTCGATTACCTCAAAATGAACCAGCTATGTATGCAAATGCTTTATGACGGATAGTGCTTCTGTGGAGCCACATCACAAGGTCGAATTAATGCAGGATGATGCTAGACTGAATGCTGTCGGGCTTACTCCAATGCTCTTCGCTGCCTCTTATTTGGCTGATGCGATCCAAGGAACTGCCCGGAAGCATCAGCCACATTTATTCAAGCTCAAGGTCTATGAAAATGCGACTTGTAGGGGCCCACATAGAAAAATTCATCAGGCTTCAAGTTGGTATCCCAGACGAAGTCAAACCAGGTGCATCACTCATGACGAGCTCTCCAATGACAAGTATCAAAGATGAAAATTATATCGCTAAAGAACTCAGCGCACCTATACCACACTCTGAGTCCCTCGAAGCGTAAGCATCTATCAGGTCCTCCCCAACCCTGCTCCCCAACGAAAAAGCGTGTTAACCTAGCTTCGCCCGCCAAGCCCACTGCCGTAGGCGCCCGAGGCCGGAGATGAAGTGGAGTTGGTCGATTTTATTGCGGTGGAGAACTCGGTGTGATTCTCCATCCCACGAATATCTGTAGCTGTGTGGTCTTGCTTGGTGGCACTACATGATTTCCTGTTACCCGGGGTATGTACTAGCTTCAGGAGAGCACATGAGCCCAGACATATACCCTTTGTAAGTGGTATGCCTGCAGATGCATGTCACTTGGCTTTATCGCTGAGGCCTATCTTATGGTGAGATCAATGATGGATACAGCTTTCCTTACGAAGTGGTGTAACATTAGCCTGCTTACTACTCACCTTAGTCACACTAGCAAATACACGATTGAGAACTATGCTAGAATAGAAGTTTAGTTTGAATATTAAAACGCCAAAAATAACTTCCGGGTATAAACCGCTAAAATGAATGTACACGAAGCCAATGAACTGTGCGCCGAAAGATGCTTTGCAAACAACAATGGGCCAAAACGGCAATCTTCTAGCCGAGCACCTTTAATGAAACCCAAGAAATAGGTTGGGAAATGCGAACCTTCCCTGAACCTTTGAATGCGAAGACATTATGACACGAAAGATGCTATACATTTACGCACTGATGACCAAGCGTTGACAAAGGCAGGAGACATACTTCCGATTTGCGAAAGCAGCCCTTTACCAATCATAAGCCCAGCCAGAGTTCTGCTCCAAGAACTCAGTGCAGGCCTCTCTCAGCGCTATGTTCGGTCGGAGATCTTCTATTCTTAGAAGCTCACGAGTGAGAGGATCTGTCGGGCTTCGTTTTAGATGCTCGATCAAAGTTGCTCGCTCATAAGAATGGCCATGCTTCGTGACAACAGCTAAAACGAATCAGTATATTAATGAAGAATAATTGTGTCTCGCCCATAGAAAGCCAATGCTCTAAATTGGTCCCACTAACTCATGATCTCAGTTCAAGTGGGAAGACAGACTTACGGTCATGCATAATCTCAAATGTAATGGGATCAACAAGGTAATCTGGAACCTCTCTCTTGGCCATGTGTTTCGGGTCGCTCACTGCGAATGCCGTCCTCAGATCCGTAACCTTCTTTGTATACGTCTCATTCATGCTTTCACGCTCTTCCTCGGCCTCTACAGTGCCCATTTCCCCATTGGCCACCATCTCATCGATATCAAAGAGCTCTTTCTTCTTCGACTCCTCCAACTTCTCCTCTAGCTCTCCGAGTAATTCCCCTCGCCGCCGTATCCGATCCCTTTCCCGGCCTTCCCATTTTGTCTTCTTACACTTCAAAACAAGTGCGGATATAGTCGCGGCATTAGAAGTTTGAGCGGTGGAGTTAACGCATAGATCGTACGCCATGAGTGCGGAAGAGAGGGCTTCATTAGGGTGATTAATAGCGAGTTGCGCCTGCGCTGCCCAAACGATTAGTCTCGTTCGGAAAGGCTCGACAGTTTCACTCTGCATGTAGATTTGGAGTGCTGCTAAGCGGTGGAGTTTTCGGGCGAAGTTATTCCAGTACCATGGCTCGTCAATTACGCTTTGAACCAATTTGAAGTTTTATACTCAGCACCGCAGTCTTGCAACACTCAAAGATAGGTATGGCTGTTGCAAGCGCTTGAAAGTCTACAATGACTTACCCAGGTAGAAAAAAGCCTTCATATTTTCTTTCATGAGCTCAACACTTCGGATGCAATCGTCAATGACATCCTGCCACCGTTCAAGCTTCAAGCGGGCATTGGCGCGATTTGTATAAAGCAGTGGGTTCTTGCTGTTTTTCTGAATGGCCTGCGAATAGCATGCCTCGGCGGAAGCATATTCGCTCTTGTGAAAGTGGGCGTTACCGCGTTCTTTGAGCTGCTCGGCGGCATGCTCGTTGGCCATGGATGAGGTTATAAACTGCCAGGCAGCTTGCGGAGGTGGTGCACGGGCTAGAGGGAACCGAGGGGTTTTGTGTGAGCGGCTGGGCACTTCGCCTGACGACCGGGCGTGGAAGCTTCTGGATCAGAGAAACAGCTGACGAATATTATGGGATGAATGCAAACCAAAACAAGTTGACTTGTCGGACTCCTGGTCATCTTAATGCCCTAAAGGTTGACGAAAGAAGTGGTAGAGTCACTCCTGTCGTTTAAAATTTATTCTGCCTAACTCTGAGTGAATAATCTGACCGGCTTCAGGTATGCTAATTCTTGTCATATTTATTTCCAAAGCTTTTATTTTCTTGTAATGGGATATGCAATCGTCTTCAACATTTCTATAGGACCAGTTGAAGTGCTCTCCAACTTGTTACAATTGATTTTGGGGCTCTTAGCGTCCGCGATCATTTCTAGGAAATTTCAAGCTCTGCAAAGATGCCACGCTTTGAGCAACTATGAAGCTTCCAAGATGCCTTACATCGCATCATGTAAAATCAGAAAAATTACATAGCACTACTGAAGACATTCCAGTATCTTAAAGTGAGGCTATAGGATAGCACATCTGCACGGTCGCAGTCCTCTGCTTCCGACGAGTATTTGTGTCACCGAATCGGCGAATATTGACTATTTTCGGATAGTTGCGAACAATGAGGACTGAAGAAAAACTGTAGAAGAGATTTTGTGGGATGACGCTAGACTAGAAGCATATGACAATCGTCGGGATACAGCTACGAATATGTTGGGGTCACCACCTGTTGATGCCCGATTCAAAACATATCAACAGCATTGCTTTGCAGTCCTGGATAATCTTAAGGTAGATAGATTAGGCTACTCCGAAGACACACTCGAGAAGCGGTAAATGGAGTTATGGGTCTTAAATTCAAGCTTAACGACATATAAAAGCTTCGAACGCTATCTACGTTTCTACGTCTCTGCGTTGCTATCTAATAAGACGTGTAAAGAAACGCGTAAGGAGATATAAGTAGAGATGTAAGTAGAGGTACGAGTAGAGACACGGGCAGAGCCAAAAGAGAAGTAGGAAGTAGGAGGAGAAGAAGTAGAGAGGAAGTAGAAAAGGGGTAGCCTAGGTAGAAAGGCGAATTTAGGTAAATAGTACTTAAGCTTTAACATTTTCTTTTTAGTTACCCCTTTTAATTATAACCTCTGCCTCTACACCTCTACAACTCTCTAACTCTGCCGGTGTCTCTACTCGTGTCTCTACTCGCTTGCGTCTCTACTTATGTCTTTCTTATATAAAATCATATGAGAGAGCAGAGACAGGAATAAAGATAGAAGTAGTAGGGTTAAATTTAACTATATATATATAGGCAAGGAGTAGGCGGGGGAGGCCAAAATAGGTTCTAAGTAGTGCCTTAGCCTCCCTTATCGCTTGTTAGGCCGCTAGCTTGGCAGAAGATTTGGACAGTAAAGTTACTGCCAAGTGTTACTATCCAGATCCTGTCCTATTTTGACATGCTATGGTAAGGAGGCTCAAAAAACGATTTCAGATACCGGTTTTACTCGTGGTTGATAGGATAAATAGCAAAGACAGCGAAGCGTAGTACTATCGAGACTAATAGAGCCGTACTGCTTGAACCAAACACGACTAAAAGCATCAGGTATAAGGTGGTGAGTTCAGCCGCGTGAACATTGTTAATTCAGGACTCATTAGTGGCGAAGATAACCGTGAGATAAAGGACGAGGTATATCTCCGACAGCCAATCCCAATTCCAGGTACGGACTCAAGGACGATAATACAGGGTAGGGGTATATGATCCTTGAGACAACTGAGAAAACTCCACTTCCATAAGATATCCATTATAACAGGAAGTACGCCGGGGTATAAGTATGATATATAGCAGACCACAAACTCCATGCCCAAATGCCATCTTTCCCGACCGGCTGATTTAGCACATATTTCATTCTCCATGTCCTACATCAGATCATAATCATTGAGCGAATCAGGTAAAATCATGTACTCCTCTTCGGCGTCTTCGGCAATAGCCCTTGCCCACTCGCCCTCATCTTTCTCATTGCCATTTCAACCATTTGCTGTCTCTTTGCAACGAGCTCATGCCTCCTTTCAATCTCATGCTCAAATTCCATGGCGAGCTTGCGCTTCTTTCGCCGTGCATCTGTCATCTTTTTGACGATGTCACCAAACTGCTCGGCAAACCAGTCACCGGCTTCTTCCCACTCCCTTATGGGTAATGAATCAAAGAATTTGCGCTGCTCTTGGGCTGCAAGGTGATGTTGGACGAATTCCAAGCGTTCTGAAAGAGGGTTCTGCATCATGTCATCTGGTATGACGGATGGCGGGGCACGGGGGTCAAAGTCAAGAGGCTGAGATTTGAGCTCATCGTAAGACATCTTGTATAATTCGGAAACTTCATAATCCTCGAACGGAATTTTCTCATCTTCACTCGCGAAATCTGACGCAGGTACGTGATGTATATGTGTGCCTGTGATGGTCGAAACTGCAGATTCGTTTCGTGCATGTCGAGATTGATCGCTAGGGTAATCATGCATGCTCTGAGGTGTAGGATGACCCGTCTGATAGAAAGGGTTTGGCTCGTAATGGACGTTCTTCTTATGCGTCGGCTCACTCTGAGGTCTTGATATGTCAGCAGGAAGAATTGTTTGTCGTAGGGTAAGGTTCGAGTTGGGGCGATTTGCTTGTCTGAGGGCTTGGCCTTTCTGATAGATTGTTTTAGGGTTGGTTGAAGGTTTTCGCTGACCTTGGGCAATTGACTGGCTATGCTGGAAGAAGTGAGGGCTTGCATGCTTGCGTTCTTGGTCTTGCGTTTGAGCCTGGGATATATTCTCTTCATCTACAGGATCAGAGGGCGGTTCCTCTACAGCCTCACCATCCTCCAACCGTCCAGAAGTAGTTGTAGGGTATGAGTCGTCTGCGCCAGACATCTGTGATTCATCTGCGAGATTTCCGTGGAATATTTCACGTTGCAATGCGCCCAGCTGTACTGCACGACTAAACATATCCCCTTCCTCTTGATTATCTTCCTCAGATTCTTCTCCGTCCTCAGACTCACTCCCAGAGTAGTTCATTCTGCCATCGGAATGCTGAGCAAATGAAATGCCACGCTTATCTAACTGACTGTCCTCTACTAGCACCTCACCGTGACTGTGAATTGTGGTGTCTAGACTCTCAGCATCTGTATCATATAGATCTCGTTTTTGAGACCCCATATGTCCCCGGCCTTCTTGTTTAATATGCTGACTTGAGGGCTTTGGTGGAGGTAACATGTGGCCATGCAAGCTTTGCTGTCTACTCGGTGGTTGTGATGGCTGGAGAGTATGCTGAGATGAGAGATGTGTAGGAGGTACGCCGATTCGTGCATTATTGGCGATCAGCTGACGTCGAGAAGTGTTAGCATTTTGAGGCTCTTTTTGAACAGGACTGGCTGCTCTGCCTTCTCGGCTTCGGACGAAACCCTGCATTAGCAGAAATGCTACTGAAGAACTGGAAAAGGATGAGTTAACGTTGGATTAGAGATGTTGGAGTTGTTTTATTGGCAGCCACAAGCCCTGAAAGCCGTCAATCCATGCGGCGTTGTTGATATAGGCGTTTGACGTTAGCGGCGTTTGTCAATTTTCTCCCGTGAGCTTATCGATAAGAATATACGCTAATGATGTCGATATCCGCCGCTATTTTTCGCCGCGGGCATAAATACCAATGCATTATCTGATTCATTGCCCTTTTTATTTTTTTATCTGTTCTCCTGTAAATAATTCATCTATAATGGAAACTGCAATAGCCCATCCTTGCTATCTCTCCATGCTTCCCAATGAGGTATGCTCTTCCATGCTTCCCTCCGCAATCACTAATTCACTTCGCAGCTTCTCTTCCATATTCTCACTCCGTTTCCTACACCAACCCTCCTCCCATTAACAATTCTATCACATCGCATCTACGCTGTAATCCTGCGCATCTTACACGACCGCCTTCTCCTTGCCGCTACACACCACGACTACTCACTCATCTTAGAATGCTACCACCCCACCGCAAAACTGACCGAGCCTCCATATTTCTGCACCTACCACGGCACTAATGGTCTTGATACATATCGAGAACCTAGGGCTTCTGACTCGGATCTAGTGCCGAGGTTGGGCCAATTGAGGAATATGTACTCGAGTTTCAGACCGCACCGGAGAGAGTTAGAGGCCGGTGGGCGCAGAGTTAAGAGACATCCGGCAGGAGATGTGCCGGGGAGTCGGACTCATCCCTCTCCCCCGGCAGCAGGACGTAGGCTAGACAACGATGAGTTGGTGCGGCAGATTTTGTCGCTAGATGGTGAAGAGTGGTTTACGCAACTTTGCGCTGTGACGAATTTGGTAAAGGTTGGACCTAGAAATGGGTTGTTTAGCTGTTTCGTAGAGGTTGAGGAAGGGGTGGTGAGAGTATGGAGGAAATGGCTGAGAGAGATGGCTCGGAGGGAAGGAGTAACGAATTCTGGAGCGCGAGATAATAATGCTGTTATCATCGAGGAAGAGACCGGCCGGAGCGGGAAAGGGAAGGAGACCACACAAGATTTTAGTGGCATCGCTGATGACCTCAATGACGACAATATTCTCTGGGTTAGTTCGGCTCGAAATACCGGACTTAGATTAAAGGTTCGGGAAAGGAAATTCAGGTGCGATACCCCTATCTTGATGTACGCGAACGAAGATACCCCCGTAAGCTATGAAATTGAATATGATGGTATGTCTTTCATATTCTTTATCCTGTTATCCTAGTCGGCCCCTTCGAAATTCCCTGTGCTGACCGTGTTCATTGTGCAATTGCAGAGCTTCTCATCCGGACGTCCTATCTTCTCCTAAAGTTTGAGAACTCTCTCGTTCAGCAAGACAATGCGTCTGGAAAAGCTATTGTCTTTGGCTCGTTTGGCTGAAAATAATTACTGTACGCTTTTATTCGCTTTCTCAATATATCAGTCTCGGACTTTATATTAATTAATTGTTCTATATCTACTGAGAAATCTTCGCGGAATTCTGTCACTTAAACTAGACCGCTCGTAATACTGTAAATATTTCAAATCTGGAAATAAATCAAATCACGTCTTGGACATTGCAGAAAATTTATTCCTATCCTATCACAACCAGTTCTAGCTAATTTCTGGTCCATCAATACCTCCTAGGACCCAAAATCCTAAACTTCTCGCACGCCTCCCCGATCCACCGACAAACCATCCACACCATTCTCCCAGGCCAACTAACAACCCACACAATCTCTCTCACGGCATCAAGCACATACCACGCTCCCATTGCCAGATAGACCACCAAACACACCTTCGCCACTAGCTTAGCAACCCGCTGCACACTCTCGCACCACTCATCAAAGCTACCAGCCCTGCTGCTGGATTCCTCGCGGGGACTTAGCGGCCGGGATAATTTACGCTTGGAAGGAGATGCGAGAGCGAATGGGTCAATGTAAGTTGTGGAGGTGGAATCGGAGCCGTGGCGTTGGCGCGAGCTGCTAGGACGCAGCCATGCGAGGCCGAAGCTGCCGGCACGGTGGCGGGGTGGTGTTGGCGTCGAGGAATGAATGCTTGGCGCGGTGTGCCAGGATCCCGGGATTTCTTTGAGGGTATATGGCTTTAGGGCTTTGGGTGAGAAGGGGGAGGGGGAGGGTCGGTGTGGCCGCGTCGACAGGCTCCACCAGGGTTTATCGGATCGTTGTTGGTAGTTTTGGGCGGGGGTTTGGTCGGATCGGTGGCCTTGTGCTCTTGCCTTCGCCCACGTTTTTGCCTCGGTGGGAGGGTTGGGCGGGGGGTGTTCGGCGCCGACTGAGGTGTCGTGGTGGTCGATTTTGTTGTCCTCTATTGATTGGCGCGGACTTGCGCTTGCGCCGACAGGTTTGCGTATTATTGAGTACCGGGGTGTTGGAATCGAGCGGGAGCCAGAGTTGTAATGAGATGTGGTGAAGGTTGGTTCGGGAGGTGAAGTTGGGAACGCTCCTGGAGGGGTGGGAGGTGACGATGGCGGAGTAGCATCGAGCTCGAGGATGTAGTGTGGATTGAAGGGAATGTTCTCGTACGCACAGTCATAAGACACAGCCATGGGAACAGCGTGTTCAGTCTGGTAATCATTGAAAACGTTGCGTCGAGCTTTCTCTGCATTGTGTTGGTATGCTGCTATTTGGGCTGGAGATGGAGAAGTGTAGGGCTCGGCGGGTTCTCGAGTAGTAGGCATGTTAACTGCAAATGCGTCGGACTCGAAAGCAGGCTGGTCATTGCCAGTCTCTGTTAAAATTGTCGTGGTGGACGTCTTCCGGGAGTGTGGAGTTTTACCGGTCTTCTGCCTCGAGAAGATTTCCGTAGGCAATTCTTTGGAATTGGAACACCAGTAACTTCTTTTGCCTACGGGTGATTGAGTTCTTCTATAACTGGACGGAAGCTTTGTAAAAACAGAAAGTGTCAATACTTCATCCGGTGTCTCTGGGGTATATGCAATAATACTGACGGCACCTGGGCTGAGACGACCAGTTTTGGAATTTGGAAACTGAGCAGTGATAAAATCATCCGTATGTTTCATCTCCATGCTTGATTTTTCGGAAAGAGGATGGATGAAGGAGGCCATTGCGAGCGGAGTGAGAAGGACATCGTTATCGAAGAGAGAAACGGTTCGTGAGCTCAACCACAGAAAGATAAGACTGCTCGGCAAAAAAAATTCTATTGTGAGACATTCCAGGTGTAGGCAGCAGTAGCATAAAACATAACGCTTCATCAAACATGGAGGAATGTTCTGTGGCTGGCCCAGGAATTTGACCATGTCATCGCGAAGGTCTTAGGAGGATGAAGATTGACGACCTTGAGCGTGCGTTGCTTATAATATTCAATAAAGTGATCACGTTGGTATGATACCATAAACCAACTTATTCGTGCCATGGCGGGTATTTATAAAACACTGAACCATCTTGCTACAGTCCCTCGTCAAAAGTTTCCGCGTTTTACCGATTTCCCACTAAAGCTCACCATATTCAGCATATATTTTCTACCGCTAGATATTAAAAATATTTCTTAAAAATCCAAAACTCCCCCTATTAAAATTTTTATTTAAAAAATATAGAAAATTATTATAGGGTTATAAAGTTAATAAAGAAAAAAGTATTTAAAAAGTTAACTTTTTAACCTTTTAGGGCTTGTTTACTAACTTTTTTTCACCTGTTCGCGCCCACCTGTTTATCACTTAAAAAACCCACCTAGAACGAACAGGTAGATATTTCCAGGTCGATCAAATATCGAATAGGTAGGAGCTGCTTGTTTACCTTACCTATTCGACCTCTACCTGTTAGGCCGTCTTGGCAGCTGAAATTAATATTCTACCTGGCCTGTTTAACGTCCTTGCGCTTACCGCGATTATATAGCTAGAAGTAGTATAGACTGCGCGATTTTGCCCACCTGGGCTATTAAAAAGGTGGAATTCCACCTACACCCTCTGGGGTCCTGTATATCTACCTAGGCGGCCTGTTTAATTAACCTGACTTTAATTATAATGTTTTTTTAAAGAATTATATATATTACGTGATTCGCACTAACCTTAACTATAAAGCCTTATATATCTAAAGCAGTATATATAGGCCTCTATGCGTTACTGGCGCTGTTCTATATACTTATTAACGGTGCAAAGAACCTTCCTATATTAAATAGTAAGCGCTAGTAGATATTCAATCCTCTATATAGTAAGGTAACAATAGTAGAGCTATTATATAGTCCTCCTAAGGCAATTAAAACGCTTACTTATATAAACTAAAGGACGTTTAAATTACTGCTTAATTGGCTGGTTAATAAATACAAATTACGCCTATAGGAATATATATCAGCGGAGTAGAAGCTAATAATATTTATGGCGATATATACGGGGGGGGCTTAGTATAAGGATAGCTAGGTAGGAGTTTTAATATTTAACTTATATAATTAGCCTATAGGTAGTTAATATTTAAAGTTATAGAGGACTAGAACTTACCTATATAAGCACTTTTTATAAAGTTCTTAATGCTCTATATAAGCTGTATAAAGATATTGTTAAACTGCCGCCTAATTATATACCCGAACGGATCGAATCTGACGATAAAATATAGCCATTTTTTGGTGACTGTATAGGCGCGCTCGATAGCTTGTATGTGCCTATTTTAGTACTAGAAGCTAAGCAATCGGCATGGCGAAATAGGAAGGGCTAGATATCGCAGAACGTGCTCGCGGTATACGATTTTAATATAAACTTCATGTATATTTTACCTGGGTGGGAAGGCTCTATATACATCGGCCAAGTACTTAGTTTTGTAAAGGATTGGGGCTTCTATACACTACTAGAAAAATACTATTTAGCAGACGCCGGATATATAGCTAATAATCCTTTGGTCCTAGTACCATATTAAAAGGTTAGATATTATCTAAAAGAGTAGGCTAAGGCAAGGTAGAGGCTAAAGGATAAGTATGAACTATTTAACCTGTGCTATGCGTCCTTAAGGAATGTTATTAAGCGTATATTTAGTATACTTAAAGCGCGCTTTTTAATATTTAATAAAGGCCGTAGAGGCTATACTTAGAAGATATAGGTGAAGATTATATAGGTGTTAATAGCGGTTTATAACTTTCTAAACTAGAACAGCTATAATCCATATAAGGACAACTCTAGTTATAAAAGTAAGGATAATTCGGATACTAATAACTATACGGCTTCTAATAGCGTAGGTAAGTAAATAATAAGCTAGCGGTAGGAGGATATAGTAAATATAATATAGGAGTAGTATTAGGGCGTTCTAGCTATAAGGCGTAGGTATAGTTAAAGAAATTCTAAAAGTTCTATATTCAATTTTTAATAGTAATATTACCTATCTTTACAAAGGTTAAAGCGGCAGATATAATTAATCTATTAGCGTAGTATTTTAGTACCTAAAAATACATATAATACCACTATTAAAAAAGTCGTGATAGGTTATTTAGCTATAGATTAATTACTTTACCTATACTGCTTAAGGACCAGAGCTAAAATTAATGTTATACTAATTCTCTAACTCGCTATTAACCTCTAATCCTCTATTAAAGGACCCTAATTGTTTAAGATGCAACTGCAACTATTTTATATTAACTACTAGCTGCCTAATATACCCTTTTTAAGCTTTACTGGTAAGTGAATTAAAGATATAGGTTTTGCTTTTAACCTTAAATCCTTTTAGAATAAGTTGCTAATTAATAGTAGGAAGGTATCTAAAATTACAAATAAAGCTGCCTACAGCCTTCTTAATTAGCGAGCTATATATTACTAACAGGAGATACGCTTAATAGACTTTTAGAGCTCTTGCTACACCTAGCCCAAAAAAACCAAACCAACCAAAAGAACCCTGAAAAACACCTTAATAATCCCCTGAGATGCATGCATTATAGGGAAGGCACAGGTGGAATGACGGTGGTACGTAGTCGCGTGTGACTGCCAGACCCATACCTAACAATAGCGCCCCACAACAATAATAAGGACGGGCGAATACCATACTAGAAAGCGGAAATACTCTAATTAAAAAGGCATCTAACAAAATATAAAGCCTATTAGACGCGTCTAGTATCCAAAACTGTAGGGGAGCATCTATTAGCCATTATAAACTAATATAGCTAGCAGAATGGCTCTAGTCTAGTAAACCTTAGGCGCCCCTTTAGTAAACCCTTAATTAAATCCTCTAACGGCTAAACAAAATTAAAGATAAATAAAAACCCCCCCTATAGGCGAACCGCACCTAGGCTGCCGTAGCTGCGCTCCTATAGCATAGGGAACCTACCCCCCTAAAGATAATAACCGGGCATATAATTATAATACAACTAAATATAGAAAAGGCAGAGGAATTTAGGGGACAATTAAAAACAGAAGTTCTTATAAAGATTTGCAAGGAGGTCTATAACGCCGTCACAGTCCAACACCTTAGGAGTGGAGATATTAGAGTCACCCTAAAGGACTAACAGGTAAAGGAACGGGCCGTAAGGGCAGGGGATAGGCTAGGAGAGCGTATTAGTATAAAAGTGCTTTATAAAGATCACCTAGTTAAAGTCCTATCAGTTCCTATAAGCCTTAGGGTAGAAAGGGGACGCCAGGCAGACAATACAGTAACTATATAGGAGATAGTAAAACAAACGGAACGCCTTATACCAGGACTTATAATTACCCAGATTTAATAGCTTTAACAGGAAAATACAAACCAAGTATATAATAAGAACAATAAGAGGACATAAAGGGCGCTAAAGACTCGCTAGGGAAACAATAGATAAATATATAGCTCCCTTATTGTTAGCATATATACACCAGGAATGCAAAAACTCCTTATCCAAAAAGGAATAATTATAAATGGCCTTATATATAACATAAGGCTCTATAACCACAGACTATACCTAGAATAATATTATTACTGCGTATAATAGGGACACACCCAATCCACATACACAGCACAGGTGTGCTGCGGCCACTGTGCAGGCCCCTACAATACAAGATAATATACAAATCAAGACCAAATAAAATGCGCGAACTGTCACCGAAGCACACATAAGGCGTAGGAGAGAGAAGACTGCATTAAATATAGGAGATGGAAGAAAAGGGCTTAACAGCTACAGGAACAACTACACGCTAGGTTATATAAATAGAAACAACAGGCGATAAGCTAGGGGGATATAGGTATCTTCCTAGCATTTCCTACCTTTAATACTAGGGGGCTAAGCCAGCCATCCTAAGCCTTAATGGGCCAAAAGCGACGCTGTGTGATATCACCAGACTGAATAAGAATATAAGGGATATATAGGACATAAGGGAAAGAACGCCCAGTAGGAAGACCCCTATAGATAGCTATAGTAAGTTTAAGGCTAGGACAATTAAGAATTAGATTTAACGTGGTAAACATAACACACATAGCTGGCTTATAAGGGGTATATAGCCAACCGGCAAGAATGGGGGAAGAACTAGAGGCAATAACAAACTTAGATTTAAAAAGGCTAGTAGGAACACAAAATATAGGAATAAAAAGCTCTATATAAAATAAGTAGTGGCCAGGGAGTAAATATAGGAGATAAAAGTTCTAAATATTTTAGAGAAAGTAGAAACGAAAGAAGTAAGAAGTAAAGAAGAGGCGAAGGACCCCTACTAGGGGTCCGCCACTTAACCATTATATAGTATAACTGCGGCAATACAAACCACTATCTAGCAAGGCCCCTACTAGACAGTCTAGACCCAAAGAAACACCATATTCTTACTATATAAGAGCCGTATTATAATACCTACATATAATTAACATACTGCCCCCAAGGATTCCAGCTCCTATATAAACCAAAAGCAGCCACACGCGTATGCTTTATAATCAGCAAAAATATCAGCCTTGCCTTATGGTTATAGCAGGCAGTTAACCCAGATATTATAGTTATAACCATTTAGACATACAGGGGACTAGTATAAATTATTAATATCTATAACCCTAGGGTTAAAGAGGTAGCACAGACAGAGAATATTATATCTGTAATAAGCTTGCTAGAAACTAAACACGCGGAGTCTATCCTACTAGGAGATATAAACCTCTACTACCTATAGTGGGGGGGCATCTATGTTGCTGCTAATTAACAGGTAGAGTGCCTACTAAGAGCTATAGATAACGGGGGCCTTAAGCTAGCTACCCCCCCAGGTGCAATTATATGGCAATAGGGCACCGCCAAAAGTACAATTAACCTTATAATTATGGACGAAAACCTATACTAGAGACTTAAAAGGTACTCCCCTAAAGAAGAATAGGCACTTACCTCAGACCATATCCCTATCCAGATACAACTAGATCTGGACATTAAGGCGCAACTAAATGGCAAAAGATACGCAATAAGAAAGCTTAATATAGATAGCTTTCTTAATATAATTAAACAATAACTCTAAGACCTAGAAGAAATCCACCTAATACTAAACAAGCGAGGCTTATTAGCTACCCCCAAGGAAATTAATTAAAGACTAGAAAGGATCCAGGCAGCAATTAAAAGTAGGCTAAAAGAGCACTACCTAGTTTTAAAACCAGGCCCCTACGCGCGACACATATGGTCCGCACAGTACGCGGCCCTTATAGCCGGCCAACAACGAGCAAGGAGGATATATATAAATAGTCACAATTCTAAGGACAAGAGACAATATAAAGACACAAAAAACTAGCTAAAGAATACCCTAAGAAAAGAAGCAAGGAATAACTAGAGATAGTTTATAAACAAACACACTACTAACCCAAGTCTCCCCTATAATAAGGGCCTTTGGACCATAGCAAAATGGGTAAAGAAAAAGGCGGGATATTTAGTAGAAGATCTACACCTACCACCCCTATAAAGAGCAGGCGAACTATAGGCCATAAGCAACAATAATAAAAAGGCAAAGATCCTTATAGAAAGATTTTTCCCTTAACCAGCTCCAGTAGACCTTAGCAATATTACTAGTAAAACACTGGTAACTTGCCTAAGGGTTAACAGCGATATAACAACTAAAGAAATAGCCAGAACTATTAGCCGCCTCTTAAATAATATAGTACTAGGACTAGATAGGATCCTAAATAAAGCCCTAAAGACCTATAGACCACTTATAGCACCTTGGCTTGCAGACGTAGCCAGAGCATACTTTGCAATAGGCTACTACCTGCGACTTAGAAGATTCATGACAACGGTTATCTTATAAAAAGAAGGTAAAGCAGACTACTCAATCCCAGGAAGCTACCGCCCTATTACCTTAGAAAACACCCTAAGCAAGATCTTAGAAAAGGTTATAGCGAACTATATAGCAGATATAGCAGAGGAACACACCCTACTACCACAAAGCTAAATAGGGGCAAGAAAGAATCGCTTAACGCTATCAGCACTTACACTACTCGCTACTACCATTAAAACTACATAGGCTATGCGAAAGGACTTTATAGTATTAATACTTAGCCTAGATATCAGCAGCGCCTACAATAATATACCCTATAAGCGTCTCCTATATATCCTTAGGGCAAAGGGCTTCCTAAAATAGATTATTTAATTTATTTAAGGATTTACAGGCTAGAAAGAAATATTACTAGTCTTTAGCGGATACTAGAGCCCCCCTATCGCAGTCACAACAGGAATACTATAAGGATTACCTCTATTACCTATACTCTTCCTCTTCTTTGTAAGCAACCTGCTTAACACCTTTAAGGAAGGGGCAACCTAGAGAATAGGCTTTATTAATAACATAAACCTAATTACATATGGGCCAACAGCCATAGAGAACTGCAGAACACTAGAGAAAGCCTATAATACCTATATAGAATAGGTAAGACAATATAGAGTCCAATTCTCACTAGAGAAATACCAGCTAATCTATTTTATAAAAAAATGTAACTAATCTGCAGATCTTTAGTATACAATCTATATCCAAGGCTTTGGGGGTTAACTGGTTTAAGGCCTAAGGGTATTAGGAGTATGGGTAAACAACAAGCTCTAGTAGAGCGCACATACAGCGCAAGCGGCCCGTAAGGGCTAAGTACAGTATATCGCCATGTCTAGGATCGTTAATTCTATATAGGGTCTATGCTTCTAGAGGTTACACCTACTATATACAGCAGTTATCCGGCTAACTATAACGTATAGATCTAGCATTTGGGCCACTAGAGAAACTAAAAAAGGCCCCCCTAAATTACTCCTTAAACCACTCCAAAAGGTCTAAACAGCCTGCCTTAGGAGTATAACAGGCGGGTATAAGCGAACGGCTACAGCACTACTTAAGAAGGAAGCCAATATTCCTCCCCTATAACTATATATTAAAGCCGATGTAATACAAAGGGTATAAAAGGAACGCAACTCTAATATTATAAAGTATATTAAGACACGCCTAAACAAACTATAGAGGGACCCTAGGGTGCCCTATAGGAGAAGGAACCAACAACCCTAAAGTAGGGAAGATATATTAGGAAAATAGGTAGAGAAAGCAAAAGAAGAATAGTGCGGCGCTAGGGCCCAGGCCTATATAGAGAAGGAAGGGAAACGCGCAAGAGGCCAGCAAAGACAACAGCAAGGGAGAGAAAGGAGCCAAAGTAGAGCATAAAAGAGTACTAGAAAACCATCTACCGTAATATAATACTAGTCGGACCAACGCTAGAGAGATAAATAGAAGTTAAAGGTACAAAGGTAGATTTAGGTAAGGGGAACCCAAGCCATAGTATGGGTAATACTATAGGGGGTAAATACCTAAGGGCTCTAAGAGGGCCTAATAAAGGCAGAAAATATAATAGCAACACTCTTAAGGATAGGAATAATAGGACTAAAAGATTAGCTTTACTAGGTGGGTATCTTAGTGGGTAGCCCAAGGTGTAAATATGGCTGGCTAAGACAGACACCAAAACACGTAATACTATTATGCCCCTTATACACCGGCTAAGAAGCAATGCTCTTAGCAGCTAGCACAGAAAACTATAATACACTACTCTTAATATAGAAAGGCCTCAAGGCGGCTACCTGGTGGCTTATTAGCTAAAATATGCTAGACCAGTTTTAGGTTGTAAAGGAAATAGCAATAGAAGGTAAAGGGGCGAGTAATAGGCGCCCCCTAATAACTCTACAGGAGTAGAGTATAATGTATAATACTAGCGCGTCCATAGGTTTGTTACGGCAGTAGTGGTTCCCAAGGAGGTTAAAAAGTAAGGTAGTAAAGCACCACTGGTGACTTGTAGGCGACTTGTAAGCGAGCCCTAAAAGGCGGGGAGACGGATTACAGGGTTTTCTCAAATAGAGTTTTCTCCCTATATGTATATAAGGAGTAGTCCGCGTGGGCCCAACAGGGATCCGAATCGGACGTTAAGCAATGAATAATAATAATAATAATAATAATATATTACTAACAGTGTCGTCTTTAATAATTTAAACGTCGCCGCCGCCTTATTAATACTCTCACTTAAAGCTTCTGTTACTGCTAACGTCTTTAACAAACAGCTTTAATTAGCAGCCTTAGCCGTGTTCTTTATTAACCACTTTATTAACTCTAGCCTCTTTACTTTCTTAGTATTTTAAGCCTTTTTTTTTACTATACTAGGCGCAGATAAGGGAGATTAGCTTATAGAAGATAATAATATTAATAAGGATACTGTTGGTATGCTTTAACACAGTGCAATAGACGTAATATACGTGTAGTACGGTATGTAGTTAGATTCTTGTCGTTCTATCTACACGTCTTAATAATATATATACGCGTCTCGCGTAGATTACGTGCTCTATATATATAATACATAAAACGAATATCTACCAACACTAGAGCAACTCTAAAGGAAACCAAATCGTACTATTCCCGTTATTTGTAGCGTATACGCAATAACTGGCTCTTCCGTCTATAATATACAGTAGCTTCTCCTTCAATCCTATCCCTGTTATATAACACCTGTAATAGCTCACACAAGGTAAGAAAACGGGAAGAAAGGGTATATATTATTAACTTGGTTGCTTAGTTAATATATACACAGAGCAGAATAGGATTTAGGTAATAGTCCTAGCAAAACTTAGTAGGATTTAGTAAACTTGGCAGAATATAGCAGAATGCCATAGATTGCCGTCAGATTGCCGCTTGTGGTCAGTCTCCAATTACTAAGTTAGTAGAAACAGGTGGACGTATATAAGATATCGCGGGGGTGTCCCGTGGCAATTGCTATCTAATAAAGATACTAAGCTAAGGAGAAGAAGGAGAATTGTTAGGGGTAGTAGGTAGATATATTACGAGGGCCGCTAAGGCGCTAGTAGTAAGTAAGCCAATAGCGATTTTCTATCCTGGGGATAGAAAATCCTAATTAGCTAGTTAAATTTAGGGTCTATAGAATATAGTAGGTAGCATGCCCTAGCACTGTTATAACGCTAAGCCAAATCTAAGTTTATTTGTTTAACCTACTCCATAGTCTATAGTTCTAAGTAATTAGTATTAATCAACTTCTTAAAGGCCGCAGATGCCTTGCTCTTAGTTATTAAGTTAGTAGGGTTGCTATTACCATCAATCCACTTAACTTCCGTAATCTCTCTGCACTTATATAACTGACGAAGACATATAACGTCTATTATAAAACGTTTCTCTTGTGTAGTGCCTAGCTTAACAAAACATTTATAGAGTAATTTTAAGTTGGTGCAAAGTATAAGCAAAAGTTCGATCTGTAGAAGTTGTTTAACAGTTAACTTAATTGTGGCGCCAATATTAAATCTATAGGCTATTGCGTAGAGTTCTAAGGCTAATACGCTTCTAGTAACTCTTTTACACTTAATTAATAACTAGTGGATAATATTAGCCTTATATAACGCGTCCTCTAATACTAGTATATATCCTATTTATGACAAGAGGTCCTTATTATTGGCAAATAAGGTGTTAGTAAAAGCAAATAGGCGTAATATATTAATATCCAATTTGACAAACGTAAGGCCTCTTATTAGGTTGTTGATCTGTAATTATAGTTATTTATTAAGTTTAGTAACATCTTCCTTTTCAGGGTTAATCACCTAGGCGGTAAAAGAGAGGTTAAAGAAAGCTTCTAGTTAATATATAGAGGCAATATATGCACCTCTTGCGCGTTACGTAACGTATTATTCCTTTATAGTTAGTACATTATGGACGATGCCTCTTAAGCTTATAGTTGTAGCTATTTTGCCTAGGTGGACTATATTTAGGTTCTTACACTAGTGTTCCTAGGTTATTATAATATTGCCTTCCTAAAAGAGTTAGATAATGCATCTATTAAATTTAAGTAATTGCTTAACCGTAAATTGCTCGCGCTCTTTTATAAGAAATTAAGCCTTTTCCAAATATTGTTACTCCGCGTCTACAAAGGTGGTATTGGCTAGGAATAGAGTGTTATTAGTTTAAAGGCCAACAATGCTAAAGTAGTTAGGAGTGTTGCTCCATAGGAGGCACAGGTTATATATTAATAAGTTTATATCCAATTCCTTAATATAGTAATTATGGTAGGTTATAAACCAGTAATTACCTACTTCTGGAACACTATATAAAGGCTTAATTATCTTTAGGATTAAGTTCTTTCTAATACCTAGTTAGCTTCCCAACTCATAAGGTAGTTGGATATAGAAGTCTTAGTTTAGCTTTATAAGAGACTAGATATACACCTAAGAGATATCTTATAGGTATAACTATATGCTATTACCTCGTAGTATCGCTGCGATGTATAGAATAAGGCGTTAGCTGACTCGTTAAATAGTAGGTAACTAGATTAGTACAATACCCTTTTTAAAATTATTATATACTTAGACGACAAGTCTCAATTTCTTAAAGGCTTTATTAGTACTAGGGTTCTTAATCTCATCTATAAATTATAAGTTAAAGATTCTAACTCCTATAGGTATATCCTAAGGGTTAATTATTTTAAATATGCCCTTTTTAATCAGTCCTGTAATTTCCTTTTAACGGGATATTTTAAATTACTTATAGTTGCTATCCTCTTACAAGAATATAGTGATGTTGGCAGTATTAACGTAAGGGGGATACTTGCGGGGTCTTCCTCTTTCTTAGCAAAGTGGTTATGCTTCTCTAGTTTTAGTAAGGGACGGTTTCTATATAAAGACAGTTTTTGTGGACGGTTTATATCGGGAATGAGGCAAGCTGCCATCACGCCAGGCATGTTGCCGTCACGTGCTAACGTGGCCCTAGCGTAGTGAGGAACCTTAAGTTCCTTACCCCTTTCCTCATTCCTATTAAAAGAAGAAGAACAACCATCATACTATCTACGAACCGTAGCTACGTAATATTACCTTATGTAACTAACACTGATCAGTGGTTAACTTCACTATTATACTACAGAACAGCTAGGTATTACTAAGAAGAGATAAGCCACTGTACTAGTGCTACTCGTGCTAGAGGAAGCTGTCTTTTAAGGTTAGAACTGGTCCTAAACCTTAAATAGAACTCTTCCACGAATTTAAGGATCTAAAAGGCTAGAACTAGTCCTAAGCCTTTCTAAGATTACGGATTCTTACGTCCATTACGCAGAACAACACGCTTTACGAGTCTTCGCGATTTAAGGCCAGAACTGGTCCTAAGCCCTATAACCGCAAATATACGTCACAAACGCGTACTAAACAACAATCCCTACACTAAACGACAACCCCTACACTAAACGACAACCCCTACACTAAACAACAACCCCTACACTAAACAACAATCCCTATACCAATAACACTTCCCTCCCTCTAAAAATATGGCTACGCCTACTTTAAATAACTAGAAAGACTCCTTACCACTAGGGGTAGCTAAGTATGCAAAACTCATCAATAAAGATTAGGACGAATTCGCCTTTAATATAACAACTTATACTATAAAATAAGTTAACGGCTTTCTCCTACACCATATTATATTCTACCGAAATAGATGCTACGCCGATTTACAACTATAGGAGTATTTTAGGGAGGATTTTATAGGATAGACTGCTGATACCTAGGCACTTGGCAACGTTAATATTATTTAGGATTTTCAAGACTTCCTCTATAGGAATAGAGTATATGTTGCTGAGAACGGTAACCCAATTGCTAGTAATATTTAGGCCGTTATTACTAGTATAGAAGAACCAATATGGACGGAAGCTGAGATTATACATTAACTATAGAAACCTAAAAACAACCTATATTCTTTAGAAGGCAACTTTAATTTATATTAAAACCCCTAGAACGCTAACCCCCTACTTAGAGCTGCTCTCCTACCTAAAGGTGCCCTCCTACTTAGAGTTGCTCCGCCTCTACCTCCTCTACTCCAGCCAACCAGTAAGCCTTTACTACAAAAAGTTACAAATCTGATAAAGGTATATTCGGACAAAGAAAAGAAGTTTAAAGGAGAACTGTATAATATACTTAAAGCAAAACTACAGGTCTTTTATAACTGTTGCAATAAGGTTAGAATTTAACGCCACTAGTACTATTACGCTTTCTCTGTTATGTTAAAGGGATGGGCAGTAACATTCTATTATAACCATATTACGGGTAAAAACTATAGCTTTAATATAATACTTTAGCTTACTAGAGCCCACTTTAAGACTAATAAGAATTGCTAACTTTATATATCCGAATGGCGAGAGACTATATTTTAGAGAGTTATTGCTTCCAACCTAATAAAGACTTGTTTAGAGTGCCTTTAACTACTCTTTAATAAACTTTAGAAAATCTAATATAGCCTTACTAAAACCTACCAAAATAAGAACAGCCTAAGGAACTAGGTTATTTTAGCATGCTATAGCGTTCCTAAGTGTAACTTGGCGCTATACAAACCTATAGATATATTTAAAGGAGTATATACTAAGCTACGCTCCGCTATAGGTACTATAATGTGAATATAAGAATCTTAACAGCTCTATACTAAAAACCCTACCTAAATAAGTATTCCTAACTAACACAATTACAACTGGACTGATCGAACATATGGTAGCCGTAGTAGGGAATATAGAAGAGGGTATAATTAATATTAACTATAAGGCAACCGTGGAGGTCCTTATAGAGGTTTATTTCAAAGTAATTGCTAGAAGAAGTGCTATGTTTATAAAAAGCCAAAGTACTAGTTAACTAGACACTCCCTTAATAAGCAAAAAGAGGCATATAACAAGTTCCGTTAGAGTGTAAGAAACGTTAGAAATTGTAAGGTCACTATAGCCTACTTCTAAAGCTTCCTGGTTTAATACGAAGGCGTAGAAGACCTTAAGGGTAAGGTTAATAAGGTTAAACAGCTCCTTATAGATATAGAAATTGAGGACTACTCTCCTAACTAATACTTTACTGAGTATAGTAAGGTAAATGGTATACAAACCATCACTGTTCTTAATGACCAATCTATGCTCTATTTTATTACAAAGTTAGATATCTTTAACGAGCTAAAGAAGAGCTCCGCGTTTTCCTTTAATAATAGATACTCGGCGAACGTCTTCTATAGTATTATACCGGATACTAGAGCCGTAGGAGTATCTATAATAGGAGAACCTTAAGTTTAAGCCCTTTAGCAGCTTAATAGCTCTGTTTAGATTAACTAATCAACGGCAGGCCAATATACAATTTGCTTTAGTAAAGGTACTGCGATCTCTTTTAGTATAATTAGGGTCCAAACCCCCTTAAAATATATTACTTTCCATATTATTCCTACAAACACTCCGTTTCTATTTTGTATTAAAGATATAGATAAGTTAGGCGTTAGGCTTAACAACCTTAAGAATATACTTGTTTAGGGAGACAATTAGGTGCCTATTATACGCAAGTAGGGTCACCCCTGGTTGCTCCTTTATTAACTAGAAAAGAGTGTTGCTTAAAGCCACTTAACTAAGTTAGAATTACGCCAACTACACCATCGTTTTGGCCACCTATCCATTTATTAATTGCTTAGGGTTCTTTAGCGAGTAGGCCATAAAGTTAAGGTTAAGGCAATTAAGTATTTTATAAAGTACTGCTATTACTGCCAAATAAACCAGAAGTCCCCTAGCCGATTTAAGTTCACCCTTAAAGATAACTACAACTTCAACTTCTGTATTATTATTAATGTTATATATCTTAGCGGTAAGCTAGTACTCTAAGTTATTAACTTCTTAACCTCCTTCTAAGCCGTATAATTCTTAAAGGATATATCAGCTAGGAACGTATGGGATACCCTTTAGTTATACTAGATTAATGTCTACCTAGGACCCCCTAATTAAATTGTCTACAATGTAAGAAAGAACTTCTTATCTATAGAGTTTTAATAACAGATAAAGGCAATGGCAATTAAGGTTAAGGAAGTCCCTATTAAGGCACATAATAATATTAGAAAAGTAGAGTGATATTACGCGCTATTACGCCGCGTATATAAGATTATCTCTTTAGAACTAGAGGACGCTAGCAAAAAACTTACCTTATAAATAGCTATTAAAGCTATTAATAATTCTACTGGCCTAGATAGACTTATACCTATATTACTAGTCTTTAGTGCCTACCCTTAAATGACTAACAATTCTCCACTATCTCCCTCTGTTGTGTAACGAGCTGAGGCTATTCGCAAGGCAATAAAGGAGGTATAATGTCTCTACGCCACACGCTAAGTCAACGACGTACTAGAAATGAGAAATAGCCTAAATACCTTAACTACGCTCAATCTGCCACTCCAGTCTAAGGTACGCGTATGGCGTAAAAAGAGAGAATGGTCAGGCCTATATTAACTCATTATAATTAATGGCTAGACTTGCACTATTTAGATGCCTTATAGACCCACTTAATTCCGTTTAACTATTATTAAGCCTTACTATAAAGATAACAGTTCTAAGCCTTTGCAGAATGCCCTAGAAGATGCCCTAAAGGAGAACCACAATTAACATGCTCTAGAAGGCGACTACGATCCCGATATAATATTAGTAGATACGCTATAACTATAACGCGGTAGAAGTCGCCTAAAGGGATTACAAAATCGCCAATATCTTATTAATTTTAAAGAGTAATTTATTACCGCCATTAAAAATAGAGTCGAGTTATTAATGGCCTTTATAACAGCTAAGGAGAAGGATAACTTCGAACTCACAAAACAGCTCTAAAAGGAAGGTCGTATTATAACTCTAGGAGCTCCTTTCTAAGTATTTAACAAGCAGGAGATCGAGGGTCTTATTATAAGAGGAGTTTTTAAATTTAAGAAGTATAACCCTACTAAGTTTAATAGAGTTCGCATCTTTAAGTTAAGAATGGTTAACGAAATTAAGGGTAAAGCTACTAACGCCCTATTTAAGAAATCAAGGCTTATTATCCAAGGCTACAACAACAATAGTAAGGAGGTAATTCTTACGTAGTCTCCCACAATTCAACGAGCTAGTCAGTAAGTTATTATTACGCTAGCTCCCTCCTTAATAAAGAATAGAATAGCGGTTTATTTATAAGATATTACTCAAGCCTATACCCAATTAGAGACGCACCTTTAGCGCTTAATATTGGCATACCTTCTAGAGCAAATTCGCTACCAGTATCCTGAAGATACAATCATAGTTGTGCTTAAGCCATTATATAGGATTGCAGAGGTAGGAACTCACTAGTAGGCTACCTACAGTAAGCACCATAAAGAGAAGCTTTTAATAACTACTTCTATATTCAATCCCTGCTTCCTTATTACAACTATAGGAACTCCATTTGGAATTATTAGCATGTAAACTAATAATACAATTATCTTAGGAGACGACTAATTCTTAGCTCTTAAAGAAGATAAGCTAGTAAAGGCAAATCTTATAACAAAGCTAAAGGAAAAGCTTAGTTTAACAACACCATTACTCTTTAATAGATGCATCCTCTCCCTAAACGAGGATTCTATTGCTCTGCGCCAGAAGGGTTAAGGTAAGAAGATTAACATTATTAATGCTAATTCTCTAAAGTAAGGATACGTGGAGCAACGCGCTCGCGGAGCTTATATTGCTTCTATTTGTTAACCTAAGGCTTTATTTAATCTCTCTATTACCGCCTAACACCAGGAACCAACTAAGAATAATATTCTTGCCCTAAATAAACGCCTTTCCTAGCAAATAAACTATCTTAACTAGGGCCTATACTACGTGCCTGTTAATCTTCCCACCGCTAAGCTCTTTATATTTATTAATAGATTGTTTATAAATAATAAAGATTTTAGCTCCTAGCTAGGATATAAGATTATTATTATAAATAAGTTTACTAGAAAGAATAACTTTATAATCCATAGCAACCTTATCTATTAGAGCTTAACTAAGAGCAAGTGTATTACCCAAAGTGTTTTGGCGTTAGAGATATATGGAATAGTTAGCGGAGTTAATATAGTAATTGCAATTGGAACTACCCTAAAGATAATTATAGATTAACTTAAACTTTCTATTATTCCTATAATCGTATGCACCAATTTATACTCCCTCTATAAGTGCTTAGTTAAGCTTGGTACTATAAAGGAGAAGCGCCTTATAATTGATATTATAGCACTTTGTTAATCCTATAAACGGCAAGAACTCTTTAAGATTTAATAGATTAACGGTTAAGATAACCTAGTAGACGCAATAACAAAGGCAAACCCAAATAAGGCTCTAGAAACGTTTGTTAACACAAACACTCTACGTATACAAGTTAAAGGTTAGGTTAAAAGGGAGTAGGAGTATAATATTCTATAAACCCTAACTTAAACCAGCCAATCAGGATTTTCCATCCCTGGGATAGAAAATCGCTATTAGCTCGCTTACTACTAGCGCCTTAGCGGCCTACCCGTCTTTACATTATCTGCCAACTGCCGCATTATCGCATATTGTCGCATATTGTTTGGTATTGCCGTATATTGTTTGGTATTGTCGCATATTGTTTGGTATTATTGCATATTATTTGGTATTGTTATACACTGTCTAGTATTGTCGCATCCTGTCTGTTTGTCTATATATAGATGGCAACCACAAAAAGAAGAGTTGCCAGTATCGGGAATGAGGCAAGCTGCCGTCACGCCAGGCATGTTGCTGTCACGTACTAACGTGGCCCTAGCGTGGTGAGGAACCTTAAGTTCCTCACCCCTTTCCTCATTCCTATTAAAAGAAGAAGAACAACCATTATACTATCTACGAACCGTAGCTACGTGATATCACCTTGTGTAACCAACAGTTTATATATACGGACAGTTTCGTTAACTTAAATATTATTAACTTAGGTGCCGTTATCTTAAATATCTTTAACTTAAATATTTCTAGGGTCTATTAAGTACGGTTTAACAGCAGTACTGCGGAACTTTGTAGGGCCGCTAGGTAGGTTAACAGCACACGTTTCTCCTTTAATATTTAGTAGGTTATATGGTCCTACCCAGTATCTAGGTTATTCTATATTGCCTTCTCTCTAAACCAGTACTAAAGAGTTAAGGGGTAGGTTATAAATTGCGGTAGTGCTAGGGCCGTTATATATATTAAGTGCATCTGCGACCTGGTGTTCCGCTTGTATTTTCTTTACTTCCTCTATAGCTTTCCTGAATGCAATTACACGCTATATTACTGTAGGTGAAGGTGCGTCAGAGTCTGTTATTTAGGGGTACACTCCAAATACTAATAGCATAGGTATTAGGCCTACGGAGTCGTTAATTACTTTAAAGGCTATTTATAGTACTATGTCCTTATCAATTCCTAGTATCTTGGAAGTGATAATATGGTATATATATTATAAGGGGCCGTGGTAACGCTCTACTATACTAATTAAGTTATAAGCTTCAACCGGTATGCTCTTTATAATAGTGCCCATGTTAACCGCGTATTATTTAAACTCTCTACTAATAAAGTTCTTTCCTGCATTATATGCAATCACATCTAGGGGGCCTAGGTATGTGTTAATCCAGCACGCTTATAATATGTCCCATATATGCTTAGCGCTAATATTCTATAGCCATCTACCTGTTTGAAATTAGGTGCCTTTATTAATAATATAAAGTACGGGCTTACTATTAATATATATAATATTAATAATAATACAGTAGTTAAAATTAATGTTGTCCTTTAAGGTGAATCTAAATCTGCCTGGTAACTTTCCGTGCTTTTAACAGTATAAGTAGTAGCGGGTAATATACTTAAGGGTTTTACAATTAGCATCATTTTCATAGCCAGCGCGGTCCAATATTCTTTTAAGTCGCTCTACTAACGGATGTCTAAAGCGTTGGTATAGGCGTCGAAATTCTACGTTAGTTAAATAGCATAGGTTTTAGTTAAAAGACTCTATAATAAATACGTGCAATAAGGTATTCTATAGTAGAAACAGGTGTCCGAATCGGCATACAACTGGTACGGTCTTTAAGGGGGTTATTAGGACATTCTTTAGGTTGTTAAAGTACACTTATAAGTTATCCATATCCGCTAGGCAAAGCAGGAAAGGGGTATTAACTTTAATAATATAGAACTCTACTATACCTATTAGTGTAGCTATCTTAATAGAACTAATAGAAGATGTAGAACCTATTCCGAACTATACACTGACTATGCCTCTTATAGACTTGTTTAACTGTACTTTATTAATCTTCTAAAGTGCAAGAAACTAACCATATCCTACTATAGAACGTTTAGAGGCTTTAGTATCGATTATTACATCCATAAACTTTATAGAGGTGTAGTATAAGGTTGTATTATATGTAAATAGGTCTGTGTTAGTAATAAATACATCTATTGTAGTATTAATAGTTATAACTACATAGCTATAAGCTCTGTTGGCCAGTTCTAAAGCTATAGCGGTTGCATTGTCTAGTTCGATTTCACTGTATAAAGTATAGTATACTATAGTCTGGTTGTCCTTGTTTAGTAAAGTATTAGAGTCTATATTAATTACTAGAGCGTTAAATACATTAGTGATTTTATTATCCTTATCATTATCCTTGTTATTGTCGCCTTTGTAGTCTATAATATATTGCTTTATTCGCTCCTAGAAGCGGTCCTTAAACTTATTCTTAAACTTAGTCTTAGACTCTTCTTGTTCCTCTTTAGTATATTTCCATAAGCAATATCCTTCCCTGTTATATATAAAGCAACGTGGTTTCTGTCGGTTGTAGTTATATAGGGGGTTACTACAGTTATTACGGTTGTTATAGTTGTAGTTATTATCTCTTCTATAGAATTATCGGTCTGTAAAGAAAGCTTATATCTTCTCCGCATACTCTTTCTTGTATACTATAATAGACAATTAAAGTTTATTAATAAGGGCTCTAAGGTTATCTAGTAGGTTAGAGACTATATATCTACATACTAGTATTCCCTGGCAATAAGTGACGATTTTATTATAAAGGAAGTCTATAGTTTGTAAGGTAGGTCTAAGGCCATACTATAGTTAACGAAGTCTATGGATTAGCAATTAAAGGCATTCGCTTATAAATTTATCTATATTTTCTGCCATTACTATTGTAAGTGTAATGGTCATCGGCAAAATATGGTACCCTTTCAATGGCCTCAATGGTTGGTGGTTGACGCAATTGGCGCGCAGTTGAGGTCATTTGGCAACTCGACCGACTAGCCTATGTCGTGTTTTTTTGACACGCAGCCT
>Ga0307507_10002734_pt1 | contig 36135 bp, 11 predicted proteins | sample 7_EM_MG_FD_207223 | JGI IMG/M metagenome (GOLD analysis project Ga0307507, IMG submission 207223) | Populus trichocarpa ectomycorrhiza microbial communities from riparian zone in the Pacific Northwest, United States - 7_EM | ecosystem: Host-associated > Plants > Roots > Unclassified | place...
GTCGGTAGATATCTGATTGGTTAAAAAAAAGTGGCGTTTATTTAGGCGGAGACTAGTGATACTTTAGTATTAGTGAGTGCGCCTTTAGTTTGCCCTTGCTGTCTGAGTCGCTTACTGAGATAACGAGGGCACGGGGTTCCGCTAGGGAGTCTCCTATGGAGGCTCCTGCGGCGGCGTTCCGTGACACATAGAGACGCACAGGCCGTAACCAGCTTAGCGCAGGCGAGGCGTAGGTGAGGCGCCTATAAAACGTAGTCGCCCCGCACCAGAGAACAGTAGAATTCAGTTCTATAGTTCTACTTTATTAAGAACCAGATACCTATTGCATTCCGCTACTGTTGTCACGTTGCTATATACCCTCAGGGCCTTGGCGTCCTAACAGTTAGTTGTCGCGACCTTGCGCTACCCATACGTCGCTATGGGCTAGAGAGCTTATAAGACGTTTCCAACCGGCAGTCCCCCCAGTCGCGGGACACTGCTACCTTTTTTGGAGGTTTGTATGGCCAGGTGGGTTGGAGCCTTGGGCATAACATAATAGCTCTTACCCTAGGTAATACAAATTCTATAATTACGTACGCTAACTAAAAGATCTATTGCTGCCCTACCTATATTCTTATTAATAAAAAAGACCCTTAGTGGTAATAGGGTAATAAGTTTATTATAAGAGCCTAAAAAGGGCGATTAGTTGGCTATAAAGGCTTATATATATATTGCGTCTATCTACCTTATAAGAATAGAGTTGTTTAATTAAGTAGTATTACCTTTAATAAATTAGGAACCTTTCTTACTATACTAATTAGTAAAGAAGAAGGTAGCGATAATAATATCTACTAGGTACTACTTAAGGAACTTTTTACTAAAGATACTGTACTAAAGGTCTCTCGGTCACTATAGGAAGAAAGTAAGGCTTTTTAGTTATTATAGGAGGCAAATAAGGTCTCTTGGGCCTCGTAGTTAGGGGGTAACTCTTAGTTAGGGGGTGCCTTTAATAATTATAACATTGCAATATAGCCTAATCGACCTCCCCTTACTAACAGCAAATAGATAGGCCTTAATTAGCAAGAGCTACCTAATCTAGGAGGACACCTTTACTAAAAAGCGACTCCCTTAAGGGATATCTACTAGGAGGATCTAGAGTAGATTTTAAATAAGTACTTAAATAAAGAGGCTAAACCTATAGCAAACGCTTATACGCGGTTAAAGCTATGGCTTAACTATAGTGTAATCTATAGAACTGGAAGGAAGGAGCTTGCTATAAAAGCTACCTACTTTACCCTAGCCTTCGCCTATATATTCGCAAGTACTTTATCGCAGCCTTAGTGGATAAAAATAATTAAGGGACTACCTCTAGAGCTACGCAACTAGAAGGAAGCTATAAATTTAATATTTAAAAAGGAGTGGAAGACTATGGTAGATAAGGAATAGGAGTCTTAAATAGTAAATATCTTATTTAAAATTGTTAAACTTCTACCTAGAGCCAAGGCTCTACCAATTAAATAGGTCTTTATATATAAATTTAATAAGAATAACATCCTATTTAAATGGAAAGCAAGACTAGTATTATGCGATAATAAGCAGCGCCTAGGAATTGACTATAGCGACACATTTATAGATATTATTTGCCCTAGTATATTTAAGTTACTAATAGATCTGGTTACTATATATAATCTAGAGCATAAATACCTAGATATAATTACAGCCTTTCTTAATAGGAAGCTTAACCGCAAAAATATCTATATTTAGCTACTGGAAGGATATTATTAATATCTAAAAGACAGCGTTACCCTTATAGGTCTACTGCTTAAGGCTCTCTATAGTCTTAAGTAGACGCCATACCTTTAGTATAAGGAGCTTAAGAGCTTCCTTATTAACCTTAAATATATACTAATTCTAGCTAACCAATGCGTCTTTATTAGCCAGCAAAGTGGCTAAATTATTATTGTTTATATTAATAATCTTATCTTAATTAGACAAGATATATAAATAATTAAACTACTTAGGGAAGCACTTAAAAATAAGTATAAAGTAAAAGACTTAGGCCCAATTGCATACTACCCAGGTTTTTAAATTATAAGGAACCGCTAGGTATAATTAATTTAACTAGTATAGAACGCCTATATTAGGAAGATCCTATATATATTCTATATAAAAGATTATATACTAGCCTCTATACCAATTTACCCCTTTATAGTAGACTTTAAGCTATATAAGCTTAAGAATTAAGCTTTAACGAAGCTAGTAAAACGGTATTAATCGCTAATAGGCTCTCTACTTTATTTATATAATTAGACTCGGCCTAATATAGCTTAGGCTATAGGGAAGCTCTATTAGTTCCTATATAACCTTACCAAACTATATATAGAAGCTATAATATAAATACTCGCCTACTATGCAGGGATAATTAACTTAGGTATAGAGTTTAGCTTATCCTAAGGGCAGTAGCTACCTCCAAAAGCCTTTACCTAGGCGTTAGCTATAGGCTATACTACGCCTAATTATAATAGGAAGTATAGCAGAAGCGTACTAGGTAATATACCTACCTATAACTCTATAACTATAGCAATACAGCGTTCGCCGGTTTAGTTAATAGGAAGTTAACTTTTAGCTATATCTATAAGCTAGCGGGTAGCCCAGTTTTATATAAGTTAAGTAAGCAGTTAATGCTTATAACCTTAACTATAGAGGCTAAGTATATAGCGATAACACATGCGGCTAAGAAAGCCTTATAGCTCCGTTAATTACTTACTAATTTAGGCTATGCCAAAAAGAATCTACTAGTAATATATTTATATGGCGATAATTAACCAGCTATTAGCCTTACTAAAAGCAATAACTACTACGTGCGCACTAAGCACTTTAACTTATACTAGCACTATATTCGTAACAAGGTTTAAAGCGGCGTAATCTACCTATAGCACGTTTTTATAGGCAGTATAGTGGCCGACAGTCTTATAAAGCCACTATTAACGGTTTAGTTTAGGAACTTTATTAAGTAGCTAGGCCTTATTTAATATAACATAGATACTAAACCTAAATAGGAAATCGCATATAGGCTGGCAAATCCTCCAAGGGCACGCTATTTAATAATTCTAACTAATGCTAATAACTTTTAAAGGGAGGATATAAATAATGTAGAGAGCTTGTGACGGACAATTAATTATAGCTTAGGAAGAGGTTAAATAGGACCTATAGTACACTTAGAGGATTATGTCTGTACAAGTAGAGGTTGTAAATTGCATTACGCGCAGAGCGTATGCGGCAGGGGCCGTATGGCGTAGCGTAGGTCACCTGACCACCCACGGCCCGATAGATAGCCCGACCTTTACTACCCCTTTCTTTCTCTTTTGGTAGACAAGATAGACACGAATAAACCAAGAACCAGAACTACTTATTGCAATTGCAGTACCCCCCGGGTGATACCGACAGATTATAAGGTATTTCTTTTATATATTAATAAGTTTAATACTAATTTAGGAAGAGTCTGCTTCTATTTTTTAGTGGAGTACTAGGGGGGTATAACAACGGCTCTAAAAGAGTCCTCTATATACGTCTATACGCGTTTCCTGCTTATATAAGCAGACTTCCTTTATTCCGCTTTTAGTCGGTCTCTATAATAGTTACTTCGGTTTCTATACCAATATAGGCCTATATTAAGGCCTATATTCGTTATAGTTAAATTCTATATTCTTATTTATTTATTCTAATATTATTTAGTTTATTAGTTAGAAGTATACTATAATAAAGCCTTATAGGAAATACCACGGTAGACTTATTATTAGGCTGGGTATATAGGTAAATAAGAAGTCAATAATATAATAATAATTAGTAGAGTGGTTGCCCAATAGATTAACTCTAATTATATTCTAAGATTTACTATAAAAAGAAGAACTATCTAGGTAGGGACTGTAGTCCTTTAAATACATAATACTGCGCCTAAGAAATGTACTAAGTACGTTAGCACGTTAGTACGTCCCTTACATTCCCACGTACTAAGCTGGTAACGTAACTCGTTATATAACTCGGCTACCCCTTATCCCATAGTTTAACTAGTTCCAACGCCTCCCACGCTAATACTACTAGCTTGTTTATATCTTCTCTAAGTAGTTGTACTACTGCTAATATAAGGTCCGTAATATATACCTAATATATTTAAGCGTTATAAAGTAGTTGCAGTACTACTTAAGGCTTTGCCTTTTTTATTTAAATTAGTAATTACCTCTATAAGGCTTTCTATTTAATTGCTAAGAGCTTATATAGAGAAACTTAGTATACTGGCTTATAAATCTAATAAATTTAACGCCTAGGGGAGCTCTAAAAGGGTTATAGTAACCTTAACTTTTAGACCCTTTTTCTTTTTACTATACTAAGTATCTTAAAGTTAATCTATAGCGTTAATATTTTTAATACTATGTATATCTATAAGGATCTCCTCGCGTTTAGTAGCTTAATTATACCTAGCAACCGCTTATATTGTTATAATAGATTTAAATCGCCCTAGGTGTTTTTTATAAACTTTATCTACCTACTTAATTAAGTTATGGTAATGAAAGCAATATACATATATTTACTTTGCTGTATTTATAATAGGTATATTACCTACTACTACATACTAAACAAGTATATAAGTAATAGGCTCTGACTTTAACTCCTACTACTATATTATATCTAGTTTGGATATAGAACTGGGTAATTTAGTGTTATAGAACTGCCTATTATATACACTACGCTATATACGTAGCTGGCGTTATAGGATTCCTTTTTTTATTAATTTGTTTCCTTATTTAGTATTACTTAGCAGCTAGTTTATCCGCCCTAATTGCCCCTATATAGATTCGCCCGCAGCTAGTATAAGGGGACTTTGTAGATAGGGGGCTATAAGGACACGATTATGGAACAGGATAGATTGGTAAGAGAGACGAATCCTTAAGGAGGTAAGGCCTCTAGGATTATAGAGACTATATACTATAGGCACGTGCCTCTAGTATGTAACCGGCAACCATCTAAGGGGCGCCTAGAGGTTGTCCTAAGGGCAACCTAAGGTAACCGCAATAATATCCCTTATATTGCCCCCCCCCCTTCTTGCGGTTAGCCCCCGATCGCTATTACCTTATAGTAGAGAGATTATAAGGGCTCGTCCTAGAAGGGGTTTGGAGATATATTAGGGAGATATTAGTATGCCACTATATATTATCTATCTAACCCCTACTTTAAACTCCTAAAAAACCTTAATAAGGAAAAAATATAACTGGAGAAAAGACGTAAGGATTGCTAGAAGACTTATAGGGAGCCTGCTAAAAGCATGCTGGTAACTACCTAGGCTAATATAAAGATTTTTATACAACTCTATTTCTAAGCCTTTATACCAGTCTATAATTAATTATAAATATTATAGGCAATTTGGTGTTCTAGTATGGTTCCATAGAACCTTTTGGTATAGGTTTTAATGTATAGAGCCTTGGCTTGCTGTTATCTAACTATTAAGATATTAATCTATAATTCTTTCTTATTTTTATGGTCCTATACTATATTTTGGCGTAGCTCTACTACCTAGTAAATAGGAGGGATACTTTATAATAGTACCTCTAGCTATTATACAATTGTTAAAAACGTTTATAACATTATTTTTTTAATACTATAGTATTGTTTAGGTATAATTTAACCTATATGCGTCTTTAATTAATATCTTAATTGCCTTCCCTGGCCGCGTAATTAGTTTTTCTTATAAGGAAGTAATGGCTAAATAGTATATACATATGTTTCCTTCCTTCTAAATTATACTATTATAACAGAGTTATATTGGTAAGGTTGCGGCTATATACCAAAAGGGTATTAGAAGGTAAAGTATAGAGACACTTTACTTATTAAGCTTGGTCCTTTTCCTTAATACCTTACTTCCTATTATTAACCTTCGTCCAATTTTAGAGGTGTCTTTAATATATTATTAAGATTTTCTTTTTTATTATTATTAATTTAATATATCTTTTTGTTTTTCTGCTAACTACTTTTTTAAGTAGATTCCTTAGCGTATTCTAGCCCTACTGCTGTATATAGAACCTTAACCTCCGCTAACTTATAACTGGTACTGGTTCTACCTAAATAATTTTGCCTATACGTCTTTAAAGGACCAGAAATCTAATAAGAAGATTCTAGATGCTTATAATAAGACTCTCTATATAAGATCTAACACCTTTAGTCCTTATAATTAATATATACGTACTAAGAGCAGCAGTTATATTAAGGTAAGCTTTACTATCCTTAATAGCTTTCTATTGCTCACTTTAAGCTTTTAATAGCCGGGGCCTAAGTAGCGATAATCCTTTAATATTCTTAACTACTATATCACCCAGACTCTATCTTATTCTAGCGCTAATACTAAATATCTAGGTTAAATTTAAGACTATACTATAGCTATCTATACCGCCCATAATTCCTAATAAGCCAGCTAGTAATATCTAATAAAGGAGTAAGGCTGGTATACTAAAGATAAGGTAAAGGATGGGGGTGATAAAAAGAAGGTCGCTGTCTACTATAAGGAGTTTATATATGCGCGTTAAGTTTTAAAAGAGCATAATATAATATAGTATTAAGTAGGTTACCCTTTAAGTACCTAGCGGATAGGTAACTGATAGTTGCCATAGTAAGGTCTTAGTGGTTTTGGTCTATACTAGCTAGCTAATATCTCTATTTATTCTAGGCTTAAGTGTGTCTTTATTAACTATAAGCTTACGTCTTAGGAACTTTGTTGGTATTAGTTTGGACCTAATATTAGTGCTAAGTGTTTAAGAGTCTCTGCTTCTTCTATACCTTATTGGCCTGCCCCTGTTTTTATGCCTAACTATACTCCTACTAAGGCTTCTAGATCTTATTTCCGTTAGCTATTACTTAGCGGGCCAATAAATACTAATCCTACACCTGAGGATGGGGCATAGTGGCTTTTAATTTAGGTATTTAGGATTGTTTTTATATATAGTAATTAAGGATCTTAACTAGTGCTTAGGAAGGCCTTATAAGGTATTTAGGAAAGTATAGAAATACTACTCCTGTTGGTTACATAAGGTGATATCACGTAGCTACGGTTCGTAGATAGTATAATAGTTGTTCTTCTTTTTAATAGGAATGAGGAAAGGGGTAAGGAACTTAAGGTTCCTTACCACGCTAGGGCCACGTCAGCACGTGACGGCAATATACCTAGCATGACGGCAGCTTGCCTCATTCCCAACACTGGCAACTCTTCTTTTTGTGGTTGCCATCTATATATAGACAAACAGACAGGATGCGACAATACCAGACAGTGTACAACAATACTAAATAATATGCGACAATACCAAACAATATACAACAATACCAAACAATATGCGACAATACCAAACAATATACGGCAATACCAAACAATATGCGATAATATGCGACAATGCGGCAGTTGGCAGATAACGTAAAGACGGGTAGGCCGCTAAGGCGCTAGTAGTAAGCGAGCCAATAGCAATTTTCTATTCTGGGGATAGAAAATCCTGATTAGCTGGTTTAAGTTAGGGTCTACAGAATATTATACTCCTACTCCCTTTTAACCCAACCTTTAACTCGTATATATAGAGTATTTATGTTAACAAACGTTTCTAGAGCCTTGTTTAGGTTTGCCTTTGTTATTATATCTACTAGGTTATCTTAACTGTTAATCTATCGAATTTTAAAGAGTTCTTGCCGTTTATAGGATTAACAAAGTGCTATAATATCAATTATAAGGCGCTTCTTCTTTGTAGTACTAAGCTTAACCAAGCACTTATAGAGGGAGTATAAATCGGTGCATATAATTGTAGGGATAATAGGAAGTTCGAGTTAATCTATAATTATCTTTAGGGTAGTTCCAATTGCAATTACCATATTAACTCCGCTAACTATTCTATATATCTCTAACGCCAAAACACTTTGGGTAACGCGCTTGCTCTTAGTTAAGCTCCAATAGATAAGGTTACTATAGATTATAAAGTTATTCTCTCTAGTAAACTCGTTTGCGATAATAATTTTATATTCTAGCTAGAAGCTAAAATCTTTATTATTTATAAACGATCTATTAATAAATATAAAGAGCTTAGCGGTGGGAAGATTAATAGGCACGTAGTATAGGCCCCGGTTGAGATAGTTTATTTATTAAGAAAAGCGTTTATTTAGGGCAAGAATATCATCCTTAGTTAGTTCCTGGTGTTAGGCGGCAATAGAGAGATTAAATAAAGCCTTAGGTTAACAGATAGAAGTAATATAAGCTCTGCGAGCGCATTGCTCCACGTATCCTTACTTTAGAGAATTAGCGTTAATAACGTCAATCTTCTTACCTTAACCCTTCTAGCGCAGAGCAATAGAATCCTCGTTTAGGGAGAGGATGCATCCATTAAAGAGTAATAGTATTATTAAACTAAGCTTTTCCTTTAGCTTTGCTATAAGATTTGCCTTTACTAGCTCGTCTTCTTTAAGAGCTAAGAATTAGTCGTCTCCTAAGATAATTATATTATCAGTTTACATGCTAATAATTCCAAATAGAGTTCCTGTAGTTGTAATAAGGAAGCAGGGATTAAATATAGAAGTAGTTATTAAAAGCTTCTCTTTATGGTGCTTGCTGTAGGTAGCCTACTAGTGAGTTCCTACCTCTGCGATCCCATATAATGGCTTGAGCACAACCATGATCGTATCTTTAGGATACTAGTGGCGAATTTACTCTGGAAGGTATACCAATATTAAGCGCTAAAGGTGCGTCTCTAATTGGGTATAGGCTTAAGTAATATCTCATAAATAAACCACCATTCTATTTTTTATCAAGGAGGGAGCTAGCGCAATAATAACTCACTAACTAGCTCGTTAAATCGTGGGAGACTGCGTAAGAATTACCTCCTTGCCATTATTATTATAGCCTTAGATAACAAGCCTTGATTTCTTAAATAGGGTATCAGTAGCTTTGCCCTTAATTTCGTTAACTATTCTTAACTTAAAGATGCGAACTCTATTAAACTTAGTAGGGTCATACTTCTCGAATTTAAAAACTCCTCTTGTAATAAGACCCTCAATCTCCTGCTTATTAGATACTTAAAAAGGAGCTTCTAGAGTTATAATACGACCTTCCTTTTAAAGCTGTTTTGCGAGTTCGAAGTCATCCTTCTCCTTAGCTATTATAAAGGCTATTAATAACTTAACTCCATTTTCAATAGCGGCAATAAATTGCTCTTTAAAATTAACAAGATGTTGGCGATTTTGTAATCCCTTTAGGCAACCTCTACCGCGTTATGGTTATAGCGCATCTACTAATATTATATTAGGATTGTAGTCGCCTTCTAGAGCACGTTAATCGTGGTTCTCCTCTAGGGTATCTTCTAGGGTATCCTACAAAGGCTCAAAACTGTTATCTTTATAGTAAGGCTTAATAACAGTTAAACGGAATTAAGTGGGTCTATAAGGCATCTAAATAGTGCAAGTCTGGCCATTAATTGCAATAAGTTAATATGGGCCTAACCATCCTCCCTTTTTATGCTATACGCGTACCTCAGACTGGAGTGGCAGATCGAGCATAGTTAAGGTATTTAGGCCATTTCTTATTCCTAGTGCGTCATTAACTTGGCGTGTGGCGTAGAGACATTATACCTCCTTTATTGCCTTGCGAATAGCCTTAGCTCGTTGCATAACGGAGGGAGATAGTGGAGAATTATCAGTTATTTAAGGGTAGGCGCCAAAGACTAGCAACGTGGGTACGAGTCTATCTAGGCCAGCAGAATCGTTAATAGCTTTAACAGCTATTTACAAGGTAAGTTCTTCGCTAGCGTCCTCTAATTCTAAAGAGATAATCTTATATACGCGGCGTAATGGCGCGTAATATTGCTCTACTTTTCCGATACTATTATATGCCTTAATAGGGACTTCCTTGACCTTAATTACTATTGCCTTTATCTATTATCAAAACTCTATAGATAAGAAGTTCTTTTCTATATTATGGACGATTTAATTAGGGGGTTCTAGGTAGATATTAATCTAGCACAACTAAAGGGTATCCCATGCGTTCCTAGCTGACATATCCTTCAAGAATTGTGCGGCTTGGAAGGAGGTTAAGAAGTTAACAACTTAAAGTACTAGCTTGCCGCTAAGATACATAACGTTAACAATAATACAGAAGTTAAAGTTATAGTTATCTTTAAGGGTGAACTTAAATCGGCCAGGGGACTTCTGGTTCATTTAGCAGTAATAGTAGTACTTTATAAGATGCTTAATTGCCTTAACCTTGACTTTATGGCCTACTCGCTGAAGAACCCTAAGTAATTAATAAACGGATAGGTGGCCAAAATGACGGTGTAGTTAGCGTAATTCTAACTTAGTTAAGTGGCTCTAAGCAACACTCTTTTCTAGTTAATAAAGGAGCAACTAGGGGTAACCCCACTTGCGTATAACGGGCACCTAATTATCTCCCTAAACAAGTATATTCTCAAGGTTGTCAAGCCTAACGCCTAACTTATCCATATCTTTAATACAAAATAGAAACGGAGTATTTGTAGAAATAATATGGAAAGTAATATATCCTAAGGGGGTTTGGACCCTAATTGTACCAAGAGAGATCGTAGTACCTTTACTAAAGCAAATCGTATGTTGGCCTACCGTTGATTGGTCAATCTAAACAGAGCTATTAAGCTACTAAAGGGCTCGAACTTAAGGTTCTCCTACTATAGATACTCCTGCGGCTCCAGTATCCGGCATAATACTATAGAAGACGTTCGCCGAGTATCTGTTATTAAAGGAAAACGCGGAGCTCTCCTTTGGCTCGTTAAAGATATCTAACTTTGTGATAAAATAGAGCATAGATTGGTCATTAAGAACAGCGACGGTTTATATACCATTTACCTTACCATACTTAGTAAAGTATTAGTTAGGAGAGTAGTCCTTAATTTCCATATCTATAAGAAGCTGTTTAACCTTATTAACCTTACCCTTAAGGTCTTCTACGCCTTCATATTAAACTAGGAAGCTTTAGAAGTAGGCTATAGTAACCTTATAATTTCTAACGTTTCTTACACTCTAACGGAACTTGTTATATGCCTCTTTTTACTTATTAAGGGAGTGTCTAGTTAACCAGCACTTTGGCTTCTTACAAATATAGCACTTCTTCTGGCGATTACTTTAAAATGAACCTCTATAAGGACCTCTATGGTTGCCTTATGGTTAACGTTAATTATACCCTCTTCCGTATTCCCTACCACGGCCACCATATGTTTAATTAGTCCAGTTGTGATCATATTGGTCGGGAATACTTATTTGGGTAGGGTTTTTAGTATAGAGCTGTTAAGATTCTTGTGTTCGCATTATAGTACCTACGGCGGAGCGTAGCTTAGCATATACTCCTTCAAACATATCCGCAGGTTTATATAGCGCCAAGTTGCACTTAGGAACGCTATAGCATGCTAAGATAACCTAGTCCCTTAGGCTGTTCTCGTTTTGGTAGGTTTTGGTAAGGCCATATTAGATTTTCTAGAGTTTATTAAAGAGTAGTTAAAGGCACTCTAAACGAGTCTTTATTGGGTTGGAAGCAATAACTCTCTAAAATATAGTCTCTCGCCATTCGGATATATAAAGTTGGCGATTCTTATTAGTCTTAAAGTGGGCTCTAGTAAGCTAAAGCATTATATTAAAGCTATAGTTTTTACCCGTAATATGGTTATAATAGAATATTGCTGCCCGTCCCTTTAACATAATAGAGAAAGCGTGATAGTACTAATGGCGTTAAATTCCAACCTTATTATAATAGTTATAAAAGACCTGTAGTTTTGCTCTAAGCATATTGTACAGTTCTCCTCTAAACTTCTTCTCTTCGTCCGAATATACCTTTATTAGATTCGTGACTTCTCATAGTAAAGGCTTACCGGTTGGCTGAAGTGGAGGAAGTAAAGGCGGAGCAACTCTAAGTAGGAGGGCACCTCTAGGTGGGAGAGCAGCTCTAGGTAGGGGGTTAGCGTTCTAGGGGTTTTAATACGAATTAAAGTTACCTTCTAAAGAATATAGGTTGTTTTTAGGTTTCTATAGTTAACGTATAATCTCAGCTTCCGTCCATATTAGTTCTTCTATACTAGTAATAACGGCCTAAATATTACTAGTAATTGGGTTACTGTTCTTAGCAACGTATACCCCATTCCTACGGAGGAAGTCTTGAAAATCCTAAATAATATTAACATTGCCAAGTGCCTAGGTATCAACAGTCCATCCCATAAAATCCTCCCTAAAATACTCCCATAGTTGTAAATCGGCGTAGCATCTATTTCGGTAGAATATAATATAGTGTAGGAGAAAGCCGTTGACTTATTTTATAGTACAAGTTATTATATTAAAGGCGAATTCATCCTAATCTTTATTAATAAGTTTCGCGTGCTCAGCTACCCCTAGTAGTAAGAAGTCTTTCCAGTTATTTAAAGTAGGCGTAGCCATGTTTTCGGAGGGAGGGAAGTGTTATTAGTATAGGGATTATCGTTTGGTACGCGTTCGTAATGTGTATTTATCATTTGGTACGCGTTTATAGTTTGGTACGCGTTCATAACAAGAATTTGCAATTGTGGGGCTTAGGACCAGTTCTGGCCTTAAATCGCGAAGACTTGTAAAGCGTATTGTTCTGCGTAATAGACGCAAGAATCCGTAATCTCAGAAAGGCTTAGGACTAGTTCTGGCCTTTTAGATCCTTAGATTCGTGGAAGAGTTCTATTTAAGATTTAGAACCAGTTCTAACCTTAAAAGACAGCTTCCTCTAGCACGAGTAGCACTGGTACAGTGGCTCGTCTCTTCTTAGTGATACCTAGCTGTTCTATAGTATAACAGTGAAGTTAACCACTGATTAGTATTAGTTACACAAGGTAATATCACATAGCTACGGTTCGTAGATAGTATGATGGTTATTCTTCTTTTTAATAGGAATAAGGAAAGGGGTAAGGAACTTAAGGTTCCTTACCACGCTAGGGCCACGTCAGCACATAACGGCAACATGCCTAGCGTGACGGCAGCTTGCCTCATTCCCGACAATTCCTAATATAGACTAATAAATAGGCATATAATTCTAGTAAAATACCCTATTAATTTTATGCTATATATGTGAAAAGGCTAAGGACCTATTCTATCTTAGGCCGTAGCCCTAATTAATCCTTATAGTTTCTAGAGCCTATCTGTTCTATATCTAATTTAACCTATTTCTTACTCTTTGCGCGAGTCTTCTTTATAAGCTAAGATAATACTATAGTATTAGAGCGCTTTCTACGCCTTATAGATTGCGGATCTTGGTTCTAATATTCTTTTAGAATATCTTTGTAATAATTAAGGTGATCCTCTGGTTCCTATATAAAATCCTTAGCGGGCTAGCCTAGCTATTTGACTTTATATTAAAGCTTATTCTTAATAGACTTACAGCGTAGTATAGCTTTAACCTTATACCGCTCGCCTACTACTTTAGGGTGTTTAATTGGGCCTAGACGGAAGTTCTTTTCTAGTGGTGGTCTATGCTATAGCTCTAGTAGATTTACGTAAAATACTAGATACATATAGGCCATAGATGGGGGTAGCTGGAGATAGTAGGCTAGCTTGCCAATTTGTTCCTTAATTTAAAAGGGACCTAGGTATCTTATATTAAGCTTTTTTAATAGTTAATAGGTCTTGATATTTGTTAAATGTAGTAGGACCTTATCGCCTATACCGAAATGCTTGTTTTGGTGTTTGTGGTTGTACTAAAGTCTCTGCTGCTTTTGTATATCTTATAGGCTCTGCTTCGCATGCTTTTATTACTCCTCTTATTTCTTAAGGTACCCTTATAATCTCCGGTAGATGTCCTTAGACTTTCTAGCAGGTCCTATAATTAATTATGCGGCCTTAGCTAGTGATTGTTAAGTACACTATTAAATCCGGATAGTTGAACGCTATAGGCAATCTAGATAGGTGGATACTTATATAATAAGTGTTGCTTTGAGTTATAAGCGTATTTTGTGTACGGGAGTAGCCCGCACTAATTGTCTTGCTGGTAGTTTAAATATATTTATAGGTAAGTGTATAATTACAGCACCTGTTGTACCAACCGCGTACTTACGCGTTCGGTACACCAGGCACGCGTTTACGCGTTCAGCGCACCAACCACCCGCTTACGCGTCTGGTGCACTCCTGAAGCACTGACTAATCAGGGGGGAAGGACGCATCGGTATATAGACTACGTAGTCTGCTTGATACAATTAACAGTCACTACCATCCCAAAGAGCATACAATACTATACGTATTTCGTGCCCCAGGATACAACTCACTCGTGCTATTAAGTTAGTACAAACACTAATCAGTGAGCGCGCACAGATTAGCAATCACTCAACACCTCCCCCGAGCGATATACAACAGCAACCACCTGTTTAGACTCCTAGTACAACCTACTAGAAGGTTGGAAGTCGGGGATTACAGACCTATTACCAACTCTGTATACTTATTTAAGTCTTAGTATGGTTTACTAGAAGTATAATAAACGCAAATACAGATCTATACAGACCTCCTACCCTTAACCTCCTTCAAACCTTAAATCCCCTACCCTCCTACGAACCGTTACGGACACGTTAATCACCTTTACGGACCGTTACGGAGACCTCTTACCCTCCTATAAACCATCATAGACCCATTAACCGATTTTACGGACCCTTACAAGACCTCTTCCACCCGCTACGCACTATACTATACAGTATAGCAGACATTAGCAAGCAAGTTAATAAAGGTTAAGAAAAGTGGAGGTGGGGAGTTAACATTACGTCTATAACTGATGTTAATAACTACATCAAATTTAAAACCCTTAAGTATAAATACTTTAAGCTTATAAACAATGACCTATGGGAATAGTACTAGGAAGACTTCGCGGACTTTATAGAAGCTATTTTTAAAGCCTACAACCCTACTACTATCCGCAACCTATAAACCCTTTTACGTCACTAAGGCATATAGGTTAAAAGGGATAAACAAGTTACTGTTACACAGTCCCTATATAATACAATACATAAGAAGGACCAAACAGAATGGATAAAAGAGGAAATCCTAGACCAGGTCAAAGCCACTAAAGAACTCTTTGCTTCTCCTAAACTTAATAGGATCGCTAGCCTTATACCTAACCCTCTTAACCAAATTCGTCCTATAAACCCAAGTAGTTTTGGAATTAATCTTACGGGCCAAAGCATACCTAGTGCTTAAGTTATGGACCGCAATACCCCCGCAAACCAAAATACGGACCAAAACCCTTCTGTTTAAGTTATAGATCCGCAAACCACCTAAGTAAAGACCTATGGTAAGGAGCTAGCTAACCTGGCTAAGCTCTATACCGACAAATCTAAATACAGCGGTGAAAATGACAACTTTGACTTTAAACTAACCATCTTTACGAACCTTTGTCAGAAGGCTGATATTCCTAAACAGGAGTTTAGCCAAGCCTACTCTACTATACTACGCGGCCTAGTACTTAACCACTACTATACCAACCTTAAGAGTAACCCCCTTGGTGTTTCCTTTAATAAGCTATATAAAGCTACACGCAACTACTTTAAAGGGCCGGAATATAGACGTAATATCCTTACCTAATGGAATGCAACCAAGTTACGGACTATAATTAATAAGAATCCTAAAAAATCAACTACAGAATGCCTACAAATTCTTATTAAAGACCTCCGCCACCTATAGCACGGTTTTAATATCAAGCTTTAAACAGACAACTTCCTGTATAATAAACTTATTACGGCTTGCCAGGAAATAGAACCCTGTAAATACGCCTACTATAAGCCCGCAGATACTGTAGCTGGCCTTATTAACAATTTACGGTCCTCCATTACAATGTACGAAGCCTTAAACCCACTAGGTAGTACTTAAGCCTTTATTACGGACCTATAAAATCCGCAAACTGACTTAGATGCCTACTTTACGGACCGCCGCTACCGCTAGCAGTACCCGCATCGACTAGGTCCTACCTGCAACCCCCACAGCAACTCCCGTACAAAAATATACCCCTGTAGATGAACTAGCCAAAAGTGCTTCGTGTGCGGTAAAGAAGGATATTAGTCTATAAGGCATACCTAGGAAGAACGTAATAAGTCTAGGAAGAGACTTAATAGCTATATTAACCAGTTCATTTTAGAGTACAAAGGAGAGGAGGTAGAGGAGTCTCTTAACGAGTTAATAGAAGCCCTTATAATTAACTTTAACTTAGATACTTAGGAATAGGAGACCTTAGAGATATTCCTAACTACTTTTAGACCTTTTACAGACAGCTAAGCCTTTAATATTACAACCGTATTAGCCAACCGTTCCTTTACACACTTAATTGCACCCAAAAACTGGCCTATAAGCACACCTGTTGGACCCGTTATGGATATTATAGACCGCGAACAGGACCCATTTGCATATATTACTATAGAATGCTATACCCCCAAAGAATTCTATGGCGTTATAATTGATATAGGTGCCTTTAAGAAGTCTACTATAGGTTATGGATAATACCTTGTATATAGGACCACCGCAAATGATAATACGGATATTAATACTATGCAAACTGGGGCCGTAAACGTCCAATTTGGCATTGGCTTAACTATATTAATTAGATTAGTTAAAGTCAAGACTCCAATTAGCCTAGTTAACTTCTATATAGTAAAAGCAGACACCCCTTTCCTACTCTGCCTTGCGGACATAGATAGGCTATAGGTTTACTACAACAATATTACAGACACCCTAATTGGCCCTATAACTGCCCTAAGAAGCAAGCATATCACCCTACTAATTACACAATGATTTAGACACCCGTTCCTTATATAGGGAGAGACTTTATAGACCTATATTTAGGAATCTTTTAACTATAACCCGTGCTACCTTACCAGTACTGAAATCCACCGCCTACACCGCCGTTTTGGCTACCTGTCAGCTGAAAAGCTATATAGAGTCCTTGAACGCTCTAGATATAACAACGTTAATAGGAAGGCAATTAACCACTTAACTAAATACTGCTCCTTCTGCTAGAAATACAGACGTTCCCTAGGCTGATTTAAGTTTACTCTTTATAAAGACCTTGATTTTAACCACTCAGTGTATATAGATATTATGTACATCAACGGCAGCCTAGTATTATATATAATTAACAAGGCAACCCACTATTAAGCCGCCCGTTGGTTATAAAATATATCCGCAAAACACACTTGGGATATTTTACGGACCTGCTAGATTGACACATACGTTAGACCCCCTAAGTATATCACCTACAACGCCAGTAGGAACTTTATCAGCAAGGAATTCCAACAGTACGCTATAGCCATGGCTATTTTAATAAAAGCTATTCCAGTTAAGGCGTACCGGTCTATTAGGCTTGTTAAGCAAGCTTACCTAGCTCTATGGAGAGTTTACCAGATTATTATAGACAAGTATAAGAATATCTAAAAAGAACTGGCTTTACAGATAGCCGTAAAAGCCGTTAACGACACCGCTGGCCCTAACGGACTAGTACCTACCCTCTTAGTCTATAGAGCCTACCCAAGGATGAGTAAACTGGACCCTCCTGCCCCATCCGTTATGGATTGAGCAGCTGTAATACGGAAGGTAATGGCCAAAATAGTTAAATTACAGGCCAAACAAACTGTTAATAACGCCCTATACTACTGCAACAGACCTAATACGACCTTAGTATATAACCTCCCGCTTAACTCTAAAGTCCTTATGTGGCGTAAAAGCGGTAATTGGACTAGACCTTACCATCTACTGGCCGTAGAAGACGAGACCTACTATGTATAGCTCCTTAGCGGACTAACAAGCTTCAGAAGCACGTCTGTAAAACCCTATTTTTGGTCTGAAAATATATATAACATTAAGCCAGACGAACCAGAAGCACCCGCTAAATTAGGTAAACTAGAAACACCCGCTGAATTAAACAAACTAGAAGCACCCTTGCCTACCTTAGAGGTCCCCTAGAAACCCACTAAACCTACTAAACCTGCTATAAAGCGTGGCTGAGGACGCCCCTATAAGAACCCTGTAATGGAGAATCACCTAACCTCCGTAGGTATATCCGCAAGGCAATCTCCACCTGTGGATATATTAGTTCTAGTACAGGAAACCCCTTTTATGGACTTATAACGTAAAGAGATTAACAGACTACTTAAAAAGGGCGTCTTTGCGGTTATAACGGAGAGAGACGTTCCGCAAGGCGTCCGTATATTTAACTCGCGCTTTATTAACAAAATTAAGCACCCTAGTACTGACAAAGCCTTTAAAAAGTTAAGGCTTGTTATATAAGCTTATAACGACTAGGGAAAGGACTTAGTCCTTATACAATTGCCTACAATCCAATGAGTTAGCCAACAGATTATACTTGTACTTATACCTGGCCTACAGCAAAGTAAACCCATAGCTCTTTACCTACGGGATATCTCACAAGCCTATATACAATCTAATATCTACCTAAGTAGGGACATCTTTATATAACCACCGCTGGAGCTTAATTTGCAACCAGGAATAATTTTATGGGTTATAAAACCACTCTACGGAGTACTAGAAGCTGGAAACCATTGGTTTAAGATATACCACCAGCACTACATCTGTAAACTTAAGATGGAGCAGTTGACCTATAACCCTTGCCTCCTATATACCCTATTAAATGGCCTTGGTATTATTGGACTCCAAATGGATAATACCCTCTTCTTAGCAGACCAGACCTTTACGGACGCTAAAGAGACTAAACTATAAGAGGTAAAGTTCTTAGTAAAGCCATAAGAGCAGTTAACTGAGCAGACTCCAATTAAGTTTAATAGAGGCTTAATTATATAAAAGGGCAGCCTAATTAAGCTAACTTAGGAACGCTAAGCTTAAAACCTAAAGCCTATTATAGCAAAGCCTACGGACCTTACCAGTTCCCATAGAGAGACCTATAAGACCGTAAATATAAAGGACTAATACGCTGCACAGCGTGCAAGAGGCGCCTATATTGCCACAGTCTGCTAACCCAAATCTGCCTATAATCTATCCTTTGCGGCCCAGGTAGTAGACCCGTAAGAAGAAAATGTTAAGTAGCTTAATAAGCGCATCTAGTGGCAAATTGACAATGCAGTAAGGGGACTTACTTTTGTACTACTAGACCTAAATTCCCTTAGCCTACTGGTATTTACAGACGCCTCCTTTACTAATAATAAAGACCTATCATCATAAATCGGCTTTGTAATTGTACTTACGGACTATAATTAGGACGTAAACACTCTATACTGGTCTTTAATCAAATGCAAACAAGTAACCTATAGTGTACTAGCTTCTGAACTATATGCACTAGCTTATGGCTTTAATATAGCAGCCGCAATCAAATTAACGGTTTAGAAGATTCTATAACTGGAGCAGTTACCCCTGGTTTTATGCACCAATTTAAAGTCCCTTTACAACTGCCTAGTTAAACTAGGTATAACACAAGAGAAGAGGCTTATGGTTGACCTAATGTGCTTATATTAGGCCTATAAACGACATAAGATTACGGAGGTCAAATGGATTAGTAGCGGAGACAACCTAGCGGACGCCATAACTAAGGCAAAGCTGTGTTAAGCTCTAAAAACCCTAATTAATATAAATAAGCTCAATCTAAAGGTTATAGAATGGGTGGAACGTGACTAACGGAGCACCTATGGTTCATTTGCGGCCCGTCGGGAGGCCGTACGGTTTATTTACGGCCCGTTGGAAGGCCGTACAGTTTACTTTACGGACCGTAAGCAGGACTTACGGCCAGCTCAAAGCACCGTCTGGAAGGCAGCCTAGAAGGCACCTTAGGAGGGATTTCCTATGTATTTCTTTTGTGTTTTACGGTTTTGTTAAAACAATTGCGGAGGCTGTACATAGGTGGTTTCATTTTTTAAGTACTGCCAGTGTATAATTACAGCACCTGTTATACCAACCGCGTGCTTACGCGTTCGGTACACTAGGCACGCGTTTACGCGTTCAGCGCACCAACCACCCGCTTACGCGTCTGGTGCACTCCTAAAGCACTGACTAATTAGGGGGGAAGGACGCATCAGTATATAGACTACGTAGTCTGCTTAATACAATCGACAGTTACCACCATCCCAAAGAGCATATAATACTATACGTATTTCGTGCCCCGGGATACGACTCACTTGTGCTATTAAGTTAGTACGAACAGTAAGATTTTAGTTTCTGGTTCTGGCACTCCATTTGCCCGTCCGTCTATAGGTGGAAAGCTATACTATAATAGTAGTCTATCTTTAAATAGAAGCATAGATCCGACTAGTACTGGCTTATAAAGACGCTACCCCTATTAGTAATAATGGAGTGCGGCTGGTCTACTTTAAAAAAGTATTTCTCCTTAATTAGGTTAGTAAGCGCTTATATGTTAATTGTCTTATTAACGGGAAGGCATTAGATATACTTTAAAAACCTATTAATAAGTATAAGGACTGAATTGTATATTCATCCTTGCTTGTCTTTTAATAGCGGGGGATCCATAATGAAATTTATAGCGTAATATTGCTATGGTTTGCTAGTAGAAGGAACTAATTTAAGTAAACCCTATAGCTTATGCCTTTGGATTTTATATACTTAACACTTCTTATAATGGCTAATATATTCCTTTACTTCCTAATTAAGCTTTAGCTAGTAGTATTTGCGTTAAAGTAATTCTATTGTTTTAGCTTAACCATAGTGGCCGCCTAGAGGATTATTATAATTATTTATAAGAATCTTCTGTTGTAGATTTGCTTTTTATAGTACCTAAACCTTACTATATCTACGCAGTAGGCCTATTAGGTCCATTTTCTAATAGTGGCGCCTATTAGCTTCCTTTCTATTATATTTCTAGTTTACTTCCGTATTAAAGATAGCATAGGAGGCGTCCCTCTGTTATATCTTATAGATAAAATCCGTTAACCTTTTAGATAGTTCCTAGGTAAAAGCTGTTTCCTCTTATACTGCTCTAAGTATATAACTAGATGGTACTATAGATCTTATAACTCTTTGGTGCGCATATATTAGGAAGGCCGCTACAAGGTTAAAGTCCTTTAGTTTTTATAAGGCTCTAGGTTCTAATTGCTCTATAGCTCCGCTTTTAGTTTAAGGGGATAGCTTAGTAATTAGAGGTAACGTATTACTAGGTTTTAAGAGTGTGTTAGGGACGTCCTATTTAGGTATATTTGGACCCTTATTAGTAACGGACCGGGTACTAGCTAGAACGTTAGTAAAAGCTAATAGGGTTTATACCGCCTAAGACTTAATACTTAGAGCCATAGGTACTTAAGCATTCTATACCTAGAGCTTGTTCTATAATATAGGGAGTAGGATATCTATTATCTGTTTCCTTTCTCCTATTTTAAAGCCTTTGGCATAGTCTAGCCGTCGTAACGGTCTATTAGTAGGGTTATTTTCCCCTAGCTTATATTTAATCTTAAAATTAAATTATATAAGCTCCTCTGCCTATCTGGCCTATTAAGGTATAAGCTCCTTTATAGTTATAAAGTAATATAGATTATAATAATCTGAGAGTATATAAGTGGTATAGCTTGCGTGCTTAAGGTAGTATTGCCACTATTTAAAGCAGTTAACTATGGCTAGCAGTTTCTTATTATAGGTATAATACCTAACTTTAGGCCTCTAGAATTTTCTGCTATAGAATACTACTGGTCTCTAGTAGAGTTAGGTAGCGTCTAGATGCCTATTAGGTTGTAGTAGGATATCAATAAGGGTAAAAATTAATATATTAGTGACCATTATTAGTAGCTAATCTGGGTTAAAATGCCGCAGTAGTGGGGCTTTTATAAACTTTACGTATAGTTTCTAAAAGGCTTCCTATACCTTTCTAGGCCATGTCTATGGTTTATACTATTTAGTTAGTCCCTTCTTAGTTTTCTTTCTTCCCGCCTTTAAGCTTTTTGCTCCTTAGGCCGGGTCTTAGAAAGCTTTAGTAATATAGTTAGATAGGTATTAGGTGACCTCTAAGTAGTTATAGATAAAGCGCCTATAGAAATTGGTAAAGCTTAGGAATACTTAAATATTATAGTAGCTCTCTGGCTCTGGCTACTCTTAGATTGTTTATACCCTTATTAGGTCTATAACTACGCCTATAGGTGTTATAATATACCCTAGGAACTTAACCTGCTTAGTATTAAAGACGCACTTTAACGCTTTAGCGTAGAGGCCCTAATTATTTAAGCGTTCTAGTACTTCGCGGATATATTACTCGTGCTAATCCTTGTCTTTTAAGTAGATTAGAATGTTATCTAAATATATAATATATATGCGGTTAACTAGTCCCCCTAAGGCTCTGTAAATATACAATTAAAATGTTATAGGCATATTGGCTAGCCTAAAAGGCATTACTATATACTTAAAGTGGCTATATTGGGTTTTAAAAGCGGTCTTTTACTTATCCCCTTTTTTAATATAGAGCCTATAATAGGCGTCTTGTAGATCTAGCTTTGTAAAGATCTTTACCCTAAATAGCCAATCTAGTATTTTACTAACTAATGGTAGTGGGTAACGGTTCTTAATTATGATCCTATTAAAACCGTAGTAGTTTATATATAGCCTTATAGTTCTATTTAGTTTTAGGATAAAGAGGATTAGTGCGCCTACTGGTAACTTACTAGGTTATATCTATCCCTTTTCTAGTAAGCTATTAACGTTCTCCTATAGGATCTTAAGCTCTTTACAAGAGAGGTTATAGATAGGAAGGTTTAGCGGCTGCTTGCCTTTTTTTTAGATTAATTGTATAATTATATTCCAAGTTCCGCTAAATAACTTTTACTTGCCTACCTAAGAATACCCTTAGTAAGTCCTTTAGGCCTACTGGGATATTTAATAAATTGGGGTCGTGTTTGTCCTTTATATTATTGTTAGGTAGGTCCTAGAGCTCCCTTAGAATACTTACGGGCAGTGTTGTATGCTATAGTAGTTGTTCGTATATAGTTACTACTATCTATTAAACAGTTTTATGTGGTAGCTAGTAGAGGGTAGGAAACTCCTTAACGCAGCGTTTAAGGTGCTGTAGTATATTCTCTATATATTGCTTAAGCTAGAGTAATTTATAACGATGGAAGTATCTTGTGAGATCTTTAAGATCGCTACCTCCCTATAATGTCTCTGTGACCTATTTGGCAGTTCTCTATAGGGTCTTTATTACGGAAGGGTTATTACCTATACTAGGCTCTATACCTATCTTGCTATAGAATAGGGGTTGGATCCGATACTTCTTTAGGTATAGGGTGTATACTATTTTACCTAGAGCTATATCCTTTAGGATATCTTTTAAGCTTATTAGTAATATGCGCCCTTTTAATTCTTTATTATTCCACTATTTAAAGGCTTCTATTTTAAAGCGTATTTTAGAATCTACTTTTATGAACTAAGGATATTTAAGGATAAGGTTATAACCTACAAAGTTAGCCGCCTAAAAGGGTTGCGGGCCGACTACCTTAGTGCGGTTATATATATTGGCTACTAATACTATAAGCTTATAGGCACTATATAGTTTGATCTAATACTTATTTAGGAAGTCTATAATAGGTTTCCGCTACCCTAGCGATAGAATAAGTTAATACTCTTTTGCTAAGTTATATTATATAAGATTAATTTTGGCGCTGCTATTATATAGTGCTTAGAACTAACGCACCTTGCCTATAGAGAGTGTTATTTTTAGCTTAATAGTAATACGGAGAGTCTTCCCTTCTATATCTTGCCCTAGTTATAGCTAGGAGACATCTATAACTAGGGCTTCTCTTTTTTTGGTTTATTAGTACATTTATTACCCTACTTGTTTTTCTAATAAGAATGTCCCTTTAGCCTCTTAGAGGGTTCCTATAAGGGTATTAAATAGGTATTAGGTTAACCTTAAAAGTCTTTCCCACTACTTAAGGTTCCTAACTTTAACTATTCTAAAGTTCTCTTTAAGAACGGCTTCCTTAAAGACTGGGTTTGTTCTATATTACTACTAGAGTGCCTACGATTCTAGCTACCTCCTAGCTTCTTACTAGAAGAGGTCTAGTTCCTTACTATATCCTCGGCGTTTAGAACCGCTTATTTAAAATCCGTATATATAGTAATTCGCGGTAGGCCTCCTATACGCTTTATTTTATTACGAATTACTAGCTTAATTCTAGCCTAGATAGATCCAATTTTCTCATTTTTATAGACGCTGCCGTTTTTGTTTTTAAAGGGCTTTGGATCTAGCTGTTAAGTATAAGTTTCTATAAAGTTTATAAACTGGCGGAAATCTTAATGGTCCAGCTATATACTATTCTAGAATTGTTTTACGTTATTATATTATATAACGTATAGATCTTGGGTCTAACCCTTTAGGAAGGTCTACAGCTATAGCTATATAGTAATTTGCTCTTTATTAAGTTAATTAAGCGTAATTTAGTTTAGCGATCGGTCTTTAATCTTACTAATAATTTACCGTATACGTTCTTTGGTATTATCTTATATTATTAGCATTTTAAAGAAGTTATCTACTTTATAAACCCAATCGTCCAAATATTAGGCGCTGGGTCTATAATGGAGTTTTAGACTACTAGAGGCCTTAGCTAATTAGTTTATATCTTTCTTTTATTTATTATATAGGTGTCTCTTTAAGTCTTCTATACCTTTTTAGGTAGGTACTAGTTAGCCCTTAGGAAGCCCTTAGCCCTAGCTAGGTTATAAAAGAACTTATCTAGCTTAAATTAAACCCTACTAGATCTAGATTTGCCCTTAAAGGGTTCTAATATATTTATTAGTGGCTTCCTCCCACATAGCTTTTAAGAGCCTTATAATAGCTGTCAGATAATCTATATTCTCTAAAGGCGTGGGTTACGTGCACGGGTCACGTGCACTGTAAAATCTCTTTGTAGCTCGCAGCCCTAGGGCCCCAAGACATTAAGACATTAATTAACAATTAAGTTAAGATCATCAATCAATCAACCCATTTCATTAATAAGCAGCTCTATCTGAATTATCTGACAGTTATAAGCCTGGTCCACCAACTCAAGAAGCTATTTAGCTATTATTTAATTATTTAAAGAAATTCTACCTTATCGTCAGACTCTGACACCTTATTGTTAAGATGTAGACTCTAATAGAAATCCTACCTTAATTGTTATAGGACGAGATTCCACGAGATTTTATAAGATTCCACGAGTTTCTATAAAATTCTACCTTATTGTTAAAGGACGATTCTAATAACAAGGATAATCCTAATAAGGACGATCCCAACGACAAAATTCCATCTTAATCCCTCCTTTGCCTATCAGTTAAATAACTCCACCAACGTTAAGCTTGTTAACGACGATCATCCTTAATAAGCTAGAAGACTGGGAGCAATAGCTATAGCAACTCCAAGCCCTTGCGGATTAGCAAATTTGGGCCCACATTAACCCAGACAGTGCAGTACCTTAAGAAGGTCTACTACAAGAACCACCCTATCTAAAAGTTATAGATTTTAATAAGGATGCTACCTTATATATATAGCTCTTAACAAATTAACAGAGAGCGTATAAGAATAGCAGACGATATTATAACTAGGATACAAAGTATTTCCTAAGATAGGAAGATTGTCTTTAATAGATCTGCACCTAGATCACGTCTATAGTATTAATTTAAAAGAAGCTACTGCTTGACCCTTTCTTAACAGTTAAAGAATGGCTATCTCGGCTAAAGGAGAACACAGAACCTACCTCATTGTTTATTAGAAAGAAGGTACAATACTAGTATATAAAAGCCCTTAAGGGGTTTAAACACTTGTTAAAATTAAACTAATGGCTAGATTAATGGGAACATATAATAGTACTAGGAGAGAAGTATAAGATCCCCTAAATATTAAATAGAATCTAGCTTTAAGATTTAGTAGAAGTTATTTAACCTTTAGCAACGCCTACTATGTAAAGTACACTACCGAGTTAAATAACCCTTAGAAGTTAAGATCTTCTAAATACCGCAGAGTAGTAAAGGAGCTGCAAGAAGGACTTAGAATACCCTTAGAGAAAGCTAATACTACTATAAGAGGGAGTACCTTTAACACAGATTTCGCAGAGTAAGCCATTAAGGATTACTCTAATACTACTAAAGGTTTATAAAGAGGAAAGGCCTTAGTACGCAAGAGCCGCTTAAAGAGAGCCGGGATACTAGTAGATGAGGAGACGTCCTGTAAGAAGCCAACACCTAAGTGCCTAGCATGCAGAATAAGAGGACACTCCATTTGGGACTGTTGGTGTTTATTTAAAGATAAGAGACCTGCAGGAGTCACAATCGGAGATACTCGTATTAAAAAGGCACTAAGGAAGGTAGAATAAAACAAGGATCTTGCTGATCTAATTGCCAAAATCAGACGTAAACAAGAAGACGAAGCTTAATAACGACAAGACGAAAGTAAGGAAGTCCTACGTCTCAAGGACGTTGCCTTTTATACGGACTTTAACACGAATCTAGTGTTGTTCCATCTACTTTAAAAATAAGGGAACTACTAGGACAATAAAGGATAATACAATTCTATACCAAATGGAAGAACGTCACGGACAACAGACTATCAAAATACGTCCAACTAGGAAGTCTATTAGCGTTTAATATAAGCTGACTGCCACACCACCAACGGAAGCGCAGAATATTGTTAAGAGACGTTCGTCTAGATTTAAAAGGTAATGTATAACTATAGTATCTGTATCTAGGTTATCTAGGACCTATAAGCCTTCAACATCCTCGCTAAAATTAAGCGTGAGGTCTTACGAAGGTTCTTAGAACGGAATATTAATAAACCCTATCTTAACCTCTATGTTGACTAGACGACCTTAAGGAAGCGCCAAGGGATTATATTTAAGCCTTTAAAGCCACACCTAAGCTTAGAATAGTACCGCTAAACGCTTAGGGGGTGTAATTATTAAAGAAGTACGTAAAGGGACAGCAGACCCTTAGCTTATTAAGGCCTACCTATAAGAGCTACTGCATTGGCGAGTACAACATACCTAACCCTAATGGCCACTACCGCAAAATTCGACCTGGAGACGACATAGATAGATACAGTTAATACGTTTGTCTATTACAATCTTAATAAAGCCATCTATTAATAACATTGTCTTCTGCTACTAAAAGATAGATAAGAAGAAAGCTTAAAAAGCAATTAAGGAGCTAAGCAAGGAATACCATATAAATACCCTTAGCAAGCTAAAATGGTTCCTAGGAATCTATATACTATATAATTATAGCCAGAGGCTCCTATAGCTATCCCAGGAAGCCTATATTAAGAAGATAGCTAACTAGTATAAGATAGATCTTAAAAGGGCGTCTTCCAGACACTCCCATAGCAGAATCTGAACTCCTCCCTACTAATTACCAATTAATCCATCTAACGCGTCCGTCCCCTAATATAGACCTACTAGTCCGTCCTATATCCCTACCAAGAGAAGCAGCTTCTATAATGCTATATCAGAGTATTCCAGTACCTATATGGTATAAGGAGCAGAGCAATCTACTATGGAGGAGATAAGGAAGGAATAAACGGTAGAGGGAGAGATAAAGGAATACGCTATAAAGGATAAGACAACAGAAGAGACGGTAGAGGTAAAGCGCAATCATTTATCTATACTAGTGATGCATTATTTGCGGACAATTCTGTCCACAGAAAGAGCTTATAAGGATACATTATAAAGCTATTTAGAGGACTAATCGTATGGAGAGCAAAATAAGCAGGATATGGTGACTACGTTAAGCACAGAAGCCGAGTTATTAGCCCTATCTTAGACAGCGAAAGAAGCTATCTTTACCAGTAGGATGTTTAAAGCAACTAAACGAGCCCTTAATTATCAAATGTGATAACATATAGACGCTCCAACTAATTATGGAAGGCACGGCAAAGCTAATTATAAAGGTCTAATACGTTAATATCTATTAACACTAGCTATGTTAGGAATACGCAATAAGACAAGTACAATTTCAATAGACAGTAATAAAGGAGATGATCGCCAATGGACTTACAAAGGCCCTGCCTAAGTAGAGGTTTTAAAGCTTTATTAATATAATTGGGATAGTGGATATTAAGGAGCAGCTAGATAAGGAGAAGCAACTAGAGGACCTAAGGGACAGTATTAGAGCAAGACGGAAGGATTTAGATAAGATTATAGTTTAATTAACTCATTAACGGACATGAGAAGGTGGCTAGCTTTAACCTTAAGAGCTTAAAGCTAAGGGGGTGTGTTAGATAATCTATATTCTCTAAAGGCGTGGGTCATATGCACGAGTCACGTGCACTATAAAATCTCTTTGTAGCTCGCAGCCCTAGGGCCCTAAGACATCAAGATATCAATTAACGATCAAGTCAAGATCATTAATCAATTAACCCATTTTATCAATGAGCAGCTCTATCTGATTTATCTGACAATAGCTTCCCAATATCCATTTTAAAGGATATTAGTATAGGGCTCTTAACTTTCTAAACTTAGGCCTAGGGAAGCTCCTACTATAGAGGTAGTATTAGCACTAGTAGCTAGTGCGGATTTCCTAATAAGCCTTAGGTTTTAAGTTAGTGTTAAGTTAGATTACCTAAAGGGGTAGGCCTATTTAGCTTATAAGTAGTTTATATACCGCTACTATACTAATTATAGGCTGGTGATCTTCTAGTATATTCCTCTAGCATTTCTAGCTTAGGGGAAGATCTTAGTATTACCTCTAGCACTTAGTCTTCTAATTAGCCTAGGTGGGGCTAAAGGGGTTCTAGTTACTTTTTAGCAGTGCTACGTCCGTTATAGAGGGTGTCTGCGTTTTCCTTAGCGGTAATTATAGGTATGCGAGAGTTTTCGAGCTCCTGGCATATTTAGGTATTAGGGCTTATTTAGCTGTCTTGCCTAGAGGTTTATATTATTATAATCTCTTATTATTGGAGGGACCTTCCTGCCTTAATGCAACGGTTTTCTATAAGGTATTTATAGAGTTTCCGTTTAGGTTATTGCGAGATTTTAAGGGAGAATAGTAGATATAAATAAAAGATATAAATAAACAATCTAGTTCTTAAAGCTAGCTGCCCTTCTAAAATAGAGTAGGAAGAATTTAAATATAAGGGGACTTTGTAGATAGGGGGCTATAAGGACACAATTATGGAATAGAATAGATTAGTAAGAGAGATAAATTCTTAAGAAGGTAAGGCCTCTAGGATTGTGGAGACTATATACTATAGGTATGTGCCTCCGGCATATAACTAGCGACTATTTAAGGGGCGCCTGGAGGTTGTCCTAAGGGTAACCTAAGGTAACTGTAATAATATCCCTTATAGCTAGATTCTTATTAAGCTCTTTAGCAATCCTCTTAAGTCTCTATAATAGCTGTATATAGCTATTAATTTTTTAAATTTAATGCTTGTTTATCTAGCGTTTGCATATAATATATCATTATCGTAACATTTAGGACATTGGCAAAATATAGTACCCTTTCAATGGCCTCAATGGTTGGTGGTTGACGCAATTGGCGCGCAGTTAAGGTCATTTGGCAACTCGACCAACTAGCCTATATCGTGTTTTTTTGACACGCAGCCTACGCGCAGCCTACTAGTAATCTGCGCATTTAGCAACCATAATTATATTTACCTCTTTTATACTAATAACATATTTTAAATAAATAAAAGCTACTTTAAAGCTATTTATAAGGCTAGCAAAATAAATATTATTATTTTAGATAATTTAATATAATATAGCGATAGTTCTCTTCTACCTATCTACCTATTAACTTACCTACCTGCCTACATCGCCTACCTGTCTGCATTGCCTACCTGTCTGCATTGCCTACCTGTCTGTATTGCCTACCTGTCTGCATTGCCTACCTGTCTGTATTGCTTACCTATTTGCATCTGCCTACCTGTCTATATCTGCCTACCCGTTAGCATCTGCCTACCTGTCTGTATCTGCTTGCCTATCTATATCTACTTACCTGTCTGTATTGCCTACCTGTCTGTATTGCCTACCTGTCTGCATTGCCTACCTATTTGCATCTGCCTACCTGTCTATATCTGCCTACCCGTTAGCATCTGCCTACCTGTCTGCATCTGCTTGCCTGTCTGTATCTGCTTACCTGTCTGTATCTGCCTACCCGTTAGCATCTCCCTATTTGTGCCTACCTGTCTGTGCTACCTTGATTTGATCAATCGATCGAATCGTTTATAGTGCTCGCTGGCTAGTCGTTATCGTCTAGCTCTGGCGACGGTCGTCTGGTTCTAGCGATGGTCGTCTAGCTCTAGCGACAGTCGTCTAGTTCTGGCGACGGTCATCTGGTTCTGGTAACGGTTGTCTGGTTCTGGCGACGGTTGTCTGGTTCTAGCGACGGTCGTCTAGTTCTGGCGACGGTCGTCTGGCTCTGGCGACGGTCGTCTGGTTCTAGCAACGGTCGTCTAGCTCTGGCGACAGTCGTCTGGTTCTGGCGACGGTCGTCTGGCTCTGGCGACGGTTGTCTGGTTTTGGCGACAGTTGTCTGACTCTAGAGACGGTCGTCTGGTTCTGGCGACGGTCGTCTGGCTCTAGCAACGGTCGTCTGGTTCTAGCAACGGTCGTCTGGTTCTAGCGACAGTTATCTAGCTCTAGCGATAGTCGTCTGGCTCTAGCGACGGTTGTCTAGTTCTGGCGACGGTCGTCTGGTTCTAGCGATAGTCATCTAGTTCTAGCAACGGTTCTCTGCTAGCTGCCGTTCTAGTGCCTCCCTAGGTAGGGAGGATGTAAGGAAGGAAAGAAGGGTAAAAAATAAGGCGGCTACATAGGCAGAGACACGTGTAGACGCTATTAGGAATATAGCGGGGACCCGATGCAGAGCTTCGTGTAGAGCCTCCGTACGCAGAGCTTCGCGCAGAGCCTTATGCAGAGCCTCTATACGTAGAGCTTCGTATAGAGCTTCGTGTAGAGCTTCGCGCAGAGCCTCGTGCAGAGCTTCGTGCAGAGCTTCGTGCAGAGCTTCGTATAGAGCTTCGTGCAGAGCCTCCGTACGCAGAGCCTCGCGCAGAGCCTCGTGCAGAGCCTCTGTACGTAGAGCTTCGTGCAGAGCTTCGTGCAGAGCTTCGTGCAGAGCCTCTGTACGCAGAGCTTCGTGTAGAGCTTCGTGTAGAGCTTCGTGTAGAGCTTCGTGTAGAGCTTCGTGTAGAGCTTCGTGTAGAGCTTCGTGTAGAGCCTTATGTAGAGCCTTATACAGAGCCTCCAAGTAATAAAACTATATAAGATTGTATAAGATTATATTAGATAATATATAATAGTTAAATGTATAGTATATAACTTTACCTTAATTGCATATTAAGAAATATATAGTTACCTTTTAAAGTTGCTAAGTAGGTTAACTGCGTGTTAAGGAACATATAGTTAGCTTTTAGGGTTGTTAAATAGGTTAACTACGTATTATTTAACTTTTAAAGTTGCTAAGTAGGTTAATTGCGTGTTAAGAAATATATAGTTAGCTTTTAAAGTTGTTAAATTAGTTAATTGCATATTAAGTTAGTTAAATTGCGTATTAAGTTAGTTAATTGCATGTTAAGTTAGTTAAATTATATGTTAAGTTAGTTAATTATATATTAAGTTAGTTAAATTGCGTGTTAAGTTAGTTAATTATATATTAAGTTGGTTAAATTACGTGTTAAGTTAGTTAATTACATGTTAAGTTAGTTAAATTGCGTATTAAGTTAGTTAATTGCATATTAAGTTAGTTAAATTGCGTGTTAAGTTGGTTAATTGCATGTTAAGTTAGTTAAATTATATATTAAGTTAGTTAATTATATGTTAAGTTAGTCAAATTACGTATTAAGTTAGTTAATTACATATTAAGTTAGTTAAATTGCGTGTTAAGTTGGTTAATTACATGTTAAGTTAGTCAAATTGCGTGTTAAGTTGATTAATTGCATATTAAGTTAGTTGAATTGTATATTAAGTTGGTCAATTGCGTGTCAAGTTGGTTAATTGCGTGTTGAGTTGGTTATTGTGGTTTGCAAAAGTGTTACGAAAATCAAATTAAGCGAGCCACGCACACACAATATCGACTTTTGGTGAGTTTACTATACAAATCATATGCCTGCCACGCCTGCACGTATTAGTTTTACTTCCAAAATAGTAAGGTTTTATATTTATATTATATTATCTATCTAGGTTAATTTTTAAGTGTTATAGGCGCCATGGTAGCCCACAAGAGCCTCCGGAAATAAGCCACCAGTTAATCTACATAAGGTTCTTAACCAATTAAGCGGAATACTATTACTTAACCTATTTATGTGGGCCTATATACAGTTCTAGCGCGCTGCCCACCTCCGCAGCCCAAGGACGTTGAGGAAGAGGAGGAGGAGGAGGAGGAGGAGGAGGTAGCGGAGGAAGAGGTAGAGTTAGAGTTATAGGAGTCGGATGAGGACTTAGATAAGGAAGACGATAAGGATAAAAATGCAGAGCTAGTTAATCCAACTATTAAGCGGGAGCCTTGTGAGCCTCCAAAGGAAGAGGAAGGCTTTTAAACAGCTAGTAGGCGTATAGTTTGTCCAACTAGAGGAGCTACAGAAGCTCTTATAGCTGCTAGAGTTACCCAATCTATTAAGGCCACTAAAGTCTCTAAGTCGAATCGACGTACTCAGAAGCCTGCTAGGCGTTTGAGCCAGAATAGTTTAAATCTAAAGTCGACATCTAGGAAGAAGCCCAAAGCTATTAAGCCTTTGAGGCCTCCGCCAAGACGTAAAAATACACCCAATTAAGTTATTAGCGTAGATTCAAGCTCGCCAACTCCCTTAGAGCCTAACATAGTATAGATATACTACATGGCAATTTAGAAAGCTCGCGTAGCAGAGGTAGATCTTGCTTTAACTTCCACGCAGCGTATTGTAGGTGGAGAGCTTCTTACTAAAATCAACTACTAGGTTAATGAAGTCAAAGCTAATTATCCAAGCAGATCCTTTGAGGATAAGTACTCTATTAGGGCGGCCGCTTCCTACAATTATATAATGGCTCGCGATATTGTCCCATAAGATATCTACACCAAAGTACATGTCTATAAGCTTAATGATATTATAAGGACCTGGTATATAAATAAGAAGAAAGGACTACGTATAGAAGTAGTAGTTATATTAACTAAGACGCCTCCACCTGCTCTAGAATACACCTCTCCTTATACTTCTAGTATTACCTTACCGGCTAGTACGCAGATGAGCGCGTATCTGTTAAATATTCTTAACCTAGGTGCATCTAATACACCTAAGAAGAAGAAGGGCAATATAAGTGCAACTATTGCCCAATGTCTTGCCTTACCTAAAAGCATCTTAGTAGAGGTCCTTTTAGGTAATCTAGCTCCTTTAGTAGCCTTCCGGTGGCCTTGCACCGTAAAAATATGTACTAATAGTAGGGGGACCTGCTAGGTAAATGGGAACCTAGAGCTTCCTTGTTTTTACCACCCAGTTAATCACCTTGTAATAAGGGCGTAGGGTAATTAAATTAAGGATGGTAAAGCTACTAAGGAAGAACCTCCTGCTACTATTGCCGTCCGTTTTTCAGTTAAGAATGGAGCTGCGGGGGGGGTAGGGAGAGGGGGGGGGTGGCGGGCGCACGGCCTAGAAGGATATTTTCAATCAGAAGTTAATTATGGCTATCATCCTACCCAAGGCCAATATGCCCCCCCCCTATAGGACCCCCCCCCCTAACTACTATACTAATACCGGAGGACAATAGAACTTATTTTAAACACCTTAGCAACCACCTTAACCACCTCCGGTAGCTCCGGCTTTAGTAGGTACCCTACTACCGCTAGCGCCGCCAACTAGTCCTATTACTAGTGACTCCAATTCTGAGGAAAGGCTTCGCAAATTCTTTAACTGGGTAAGAAAATGGCCTAGCTAGATAACACTAAAGCTTTAAACTGAACTAGAATCTATTCTTAATATACTTATTAAGAACTTCTATGACTTAGAGGCCTTGCGTATAGGGATAGCGAGCAGGTATAGGAGGAGAAGTTAGGCCTCGCAGCAGGTCTCCTACTGCAACTAAGGCGTGAACTTAAGACATTTCAAATAATACAAAAGGGATAGTAAGTTATTAATTTCTATATACCCAGCACTAAATTATAAAAGATTGCGTCCCTAACTAGTTCTCTACTAGGTAGCTAGCCTGCCGAAAGTGTCCTTCTGCTAAGTAACGTAACCCTATACACTGTACACTAAACTATAGGAATGTACTAAAGCTTTAATAGTCCTTAATTATATTAGAGTTTAATCGAATCCACGCCTTTAGATCGTAAAAAGAAAGCTTAATTAGGTTAAACTCTGGGCAATAGGGAGGAAGATATTTGACATAGATTTAGGCGGCCGCACAGAGGTTTATAAATTCCTACATCTACTAGTTAGAATATATAGCTCTACTATATACGCGATCATTTCCTTACCTGGCTTTTATATATTAAAGCGTTATCTAATACTAAGATTATATGGCCAGGAATATAATATGGTAGAACTGTAGATTTAATCCAGGCGTTAAATATTTCAGCAGTTATTAAGCCCTGCCAGATAAGAGTCCTAGGGAGGTAGCCGTTAACTATATAGGCAGGAAGAATACTCCAACGTTCTAACCGCTTAATTAATGTAGTATTAATCGCAGGAACGTTTATAGGGCTTTAGCCGAACTTCCTATACCCAGTCCTTTTATTAGCGCCTAATTCGTTAATAAATATAAGGCGATTAACGTCCTATATACATTGGCGTCCTTTCCATATAGCACGTAGGTCCTTAGAGCGCTCCTACACTCTCCTTTGTACTACCTTTCTACTCTACCTATTACGTTGGAGAGTTCGCCAAATTGATAAGAAGGATGCTATAATATTACAATTGTCCTATAGAAACCAGGCCATTTCGTTAAGGAAGGCAGTTAGGCGGTCCTCTAGATAAGCAATAAGGGCCTATATAAAATATTAGCACACTTAACATTATGACATTATATATCACGAACTTTCTTATATGCCTTATCTATAGCTCTTGGCCGCCCAATCTTAAGATTAGGGGGGGGGGTATGCCTCCCCATAGAGGTCAAGATTAAGCTGGATTCGGTATATAGTCAAAAGGTATAACTTTGTAGCTGCTGTAATACACTTAATAGACCAATTAAATAGAAAAGCTACCAGAATTTAATGAAGCTGCCATTAAGGGATTCGTTTCGGCATAAAAGGCAAGTATAAGTGTATCAGGCGTGGCAGACATACGATTTGTATGGTAAACTCACCAAAAGTCGATGTTGTGTGTGCGTGGCTCGCTTAATTTGATTTTCGCAACACTTTTGCAAACCATAATAAATTGCATGTCAATTACGCGAAACGCGAAAATCAAAGTCTACTTGAATCTCATCCTGCGAATATTTTCCCGATGGAGGAAAGAAAGCTATTAAATTAACTATCTCTTAATTTTAATGCCCTATAGAAGCTATATACTAAGACTTATATTATAGAGAGGCTCTTATATTTAGCTTTTTAAGAGGCTTTGGCTTTTTAATATTCTTCTTCCTAGCTCTTTTAGATATTCGCTATAAAAATACCCTCCTATTCTCTACCGCCTTTCTTAATTAATACTGTATACATAGTAAGGAAATCTCTTTAAAATTAATAGAAGAACGATCCTTATATAGCGAGTTAACTATAATAAAGCTCTCTTTAGGGGGATATTAATTAGTAAAGCCATAGTTATTATCCTTGTTAGTTTTAGTATTTTCCTTATCTATAGTGTTTACCTCCTTAGGAAGTTTCTCTATAGCCATAGAGAAAGCTTTTATATAATTAGCTTGGCCTTTTTTAAAAGCAATACTAAGACACTAGCTGCTTTTAGTAAGAGAGTTAAAGCTAGGGGGTACTATTAGTGGGCGTTAAGGTATAGAGGCCTATAATATAGCTTATTTTCAGTAGGTAGATAAGAACACTATATTAGTAAAAACACCTACTAAGACATCGTGATATAGATATTAGTATAAATTAAAGCTTTATATATTTTTATAATATAAAAAATTTATAGGCTTACAGGAATATTCGATTTATATTTAATTTTATAACGTATTTCACGGGTGAGCTGGTCAAACGGGTGAGCTGATCACTTCAAAAACACACCAAAAAATGGAAAAATCACACTTTAATATCTTAACAACCACTTAATAATAAATTTTAATAATTTAA
>Ga0307507_10002735_pt1 | contig 36127 bp, 33 predicted proteins | sample 7_EM_MG_FD_207223 | JGI IMG/M metagenome (GOLD analysis project Ga0307507, IMG submission 207223) | Populus trichocarpa ectomycorrhiza microbial communities from riparian zone in the Pacific Northwest, United States - 7_EM | ecosystem: Host-associated > Plants > Roots > Unclassified | place...
CGGCGACGTCCCGAAGCCTGGTCCTGGCGGCCACTGACGGGAGTGTGACGCCGGATCCGGATCCGGATCCGCTGCAGCGGCGGCGGCCACGCCGGTTGAATTGCCCCGCTCACCAGCGGGTACGAGACATCCCTCAGGTCAGGAGAGTTTGAGGCTGGGTTTGGTGATGTCCAGCCAGGCGGCGACGTCGAGGATCCGCTCGAAGGTGAAGCGGGCCGCGGGGTCCACGTCGGCGGGGTTCCGTGTGCATCGACCAGGGGACGTTGTACAGGTACTGCACCAGGCGGTGGTCGCAGAACGGGACCCTGGTCTCGACGCCCGCGCGCATCGCCAGCCGGTCCAGGCGGTCTTCCAGGGTGCGCATGAAGCGGGTCAGGCCCAGGTAGGCGATCTCGCGTTGCTTGCGCCGGCGGGTGTCCTCGCCGTCCAGGTGGGGGACTTCGGTGAGCGCATGGTGGTAGCTGTCCTTGGTGAAGCCCGGGAGGTCGATCAGGTCGATGAACTCCTGGGGCCTGTAGGACGAGGTGTTCAGCTGGGGCCAGGCGACGAACCAGGGGAAGTTGCCGCCCGAGTAGACCGCTTCGGTGTGGTGCCAGAGATGGCCCATGAAGATCTCGTCGCCGGCCTCCCCGCTCAACGCCACGGTGATGTGTTCCTTGAGCGCCTTGAACAGCAGGAAGAGCGAACTGTTCATGTCACCCATGCCGTAAGGCGCGTCCCAGGCGGCCGCGACTTCCCGGCGCACGTCCGGGTTCCAGGCCGCGCACGTGAAGCTGGGCGGCGGAGGCCAGGATCTCCTCGAATCCACCCGCGTCCCGTCGGAGCGAACCGACCACCAGCGCGCCCTCGGCGACCCGCTGTGCCGGCGCGGTGAGCACGGGGTGCGGGCTGGACTCGACGAAGATGTCGCAGCCCAGGGCGGTCAGCGATCGGGTCGCCTGCTCGAACTCGACGCGCTGCCGCAGGTTCCGGTACCAGTACGACGCATCCAGCTCCGTCCCGGCCAGCGGTCCGCCGGTTACCGTCGAGACGAAGGCAATGTCCGTGGTCATCGGCTTGATGTCGTTCAGGGCGGCGAGGAGCGGCCACCACCGTCGAGTCCGGTCCGTTCACCGCGGCGATCCATAGGCGATCGGTCAGCCGGCGCGCCAGTTCCCGCTCCGGCAATGACATCGCGACCATCGCGCCCTCGCCGAGCAGGTCGCGAAAGGCCTTGCTGCGTAAGGCCACTACCTTCGCCGCGTCATCGAGCGACAACACGCCCGCGACGCAGGCAGCCGCGATCTCACCCTGCGAATGGCCCACCACAGCGTCCGGCTCGATGCCGAAGGACCGCCACAGGGCGGCCAGCGAGACCATCATGGCGAACAGGGCCGGCTGAATCATTTCGACGCCTTGCAGTTCCCCGCGAACCACGTCGAGCAGCGAGAAATCCACGTATGGAGCCAACGCCTCGGCACATTCGTGCATCCGGCCGGCGAAAACCGGTGACGAGTCCAGCAACGGCGCGGCCATTCCGGTCCATTGTGTACCCTGCCCGGGGAAGACGAAGGCGACCTTGCCCGTGCGCCGGGCGATTCCGGTGCTCAGCCCGGGAAACGGGGTGCCTTCGGCAAGAGCGGTCAGGCCGGGAAGAACACGTCGCCCTCTGGTGCGATCAGCGCCGCGCGGTGGTCGAAGGCCGACCGTGTCGTGGCCGAGGACCAAGCCACGGCAGCCTTCAGCTTTCCGCGAAGGTGTGGGTTGCGCGGCGGTGCGGTCGCCATTTCGAGGTCGTAGGAGATAGCCATCCGAACAGGTCCTTGCGTGGTGTCTATGGCGGTACCCCCACAGTTTGGCCGGTGTGCCTACTTCCGGCGCGCTGCGGTCGAAGTTCTGCTCGTCGAGCCGCAGCGCGGCCTAGTTTCTTAAGGCAATTCCAAGGTTCGGTGAAAGTGCCGCTGAGCCGGCGTTGGTCTGCTGGGATCAGGCACCGGAGGAGCCGGTGCCCCGAACCGAGCGAGGACACCCATGGGGATTCGGACCAGGCTTATCGCCGTGACGATGGCGGCCGGCATGCTGACCGCGGCGGTCGGCACCGCGGCCGCGTCGGCCGCACCGGCGGGCCCGGCTACGTCGGCACCTGGCAAGACACCGCCCAAGGACGGGACGCCGGGGCCCAAGCCCGGAAAGCCGGGCGGGCAGGACAAGGCCATCCTGGCCAAGGTGGCCGTGAGCCTGCACGTCAGCGTGCAGCGGCTGACCACCGCCTTGCAGCACATGAAGGAGGCCGTGGTGAAAGGCACTCCTGAGGCTGTCGCGCTGGCCGGTTTCGCGAAGGAACTGAAGGTCAGCATCGCACAGGCCAAGCAGGCGCTGAACGAGCTGTCCGGCGGCAAGAAGGCCGGGGTGCCCGAGGAAGCGGTCAAGCTGCTGGCGGCCGAATTGCGGATCTCCGCGGACCGGGCCCGCCGGGTGTTCGACGACCTGGCGAAACTCAAGGGCGGCAAGGACGTCCTCACCGACCCGGGCTTCATCGCGATCGCCAAGGGCCTGGGCGTCACGCCACGGCAGCTGGAGGCGGCCCTGGTGAAGGTGAAGCAGGAACTGGGAGCGGGTAAGCCGAAGGAGCCGCTCCCGAGCGGTACTCCCACCAAGTGACGACAACCGCTGATCGGTCCGGGCCGGTGATGAACCGGTCCGGACCGGACCGGGTCCTCCATACTGGCGGCGTGCGCGTTCTGGTGGTCGACGACGATGAGGCTGTCCGGCGCTCGCTCGCCCACGCGCTGCGCCGGGACGGCTACGAGGTGTCGGTCGCGGCGGATGGCTTGGCGGCCATGGACGAACTCGGCCGGGCGCGGCCCGAGGCGATCGTGCTCGACGTCCTCGTACCCGAGCCGAACGGCCTGGAGATCTGCCGGCGGCTGCGCCGGCGCGGCGACCAGACACCGATCCTGATGCTCACGGCCCGCGACCTGGTGGAGGACCGGGTCGCCGGGCTCGACGCCGGCGCCGACGACTACCTGGTCAAGCCGTTCGCACTCGATGAACTGCGCGCCCGGCTGCGTGCCCTGTTGCGACGTACCGGCGTCGCCCAGGAGGTGCTGCGGTACGCCGATGTGGAGATGGACACCACCACTTGCCGCGTCAGCCGCGGCGGTCGGCCGATCGGGCTGACCCGCACCGAGTACGCCTTGCTGGAATTGTTCCTGCGCCGCCCCGACCGGGTGCTGAGTCGCACGCTGATCTTCGAATTCGTGTGGGGATACGACTTCGGGCCCGCGTCCAATGCGTTGTGGGTCTACATCAGTTACCTGCGGGCGAAAATGGAGTCGGCCGGCGAACCCCGGCTGATCCAGACCGTGCGTGGCCTGGGATATGTGCTGCGGGAAGAGCCATGACGCTGCGCACCAGGGTCGGTCTCGCCGGTGGCATGGTGGTGTTGCTGGCGTTGGCCGTCGCGTCGCTGGTGATCTACCCGACGCTGGACGCCAACCTCCGCCGCCAGCTGGACGACTCGCTTGTTCAGACGGTCGGGCAGGGACCCACCATCGCCCTGCAGATCAAGCAGAAGATCGCCGACTCGGGGGGCACCGTTCCGGTCGACGTTCCGCTCAAGCTGGGCAGCACCCTGGTCCAGTTCGTCACCCCACCGGTTCTCGTGGGGGTGGACAACGCCTTCATCGCCGTGACCGCCCGGGACGTCGACGTGGCCAACGGCTTCGAGCCCGGCTACTTCCAGGACACGACCTACGGGGGCATCGACTACCGGGTCTACACCGCGTCGTTGCCCGACTCGCAGGGCGCGCTGGTCCGGGTGGCTCGGTCGGTGGACGACGTGACGGTCGTGCTGCGGCAGCTGGCCGCGTTGTTGATCGTCCTCACCCTGGCCGGTGGTCTGGTGGCCGCGCTGGGCGCCCGGCTGGTGGCCCGCCGGGTGCTGCGGCCGGTCCGCACGCTCACCGACGCGGTCGAACACGTCGCCGCGACACAGGACCTGACCGCGCGGGTCGACGTGACCGGACGCGACGAGATCGGCAGGCTCGGCAGGTCGTTCGCGTCGATGATGACCGCGTTGGAGGCGTCGGTGCATGCCCAACGCCAACTGGTGGCGGACGCGTCCCACGAGTTGCGCACCCCGCTGACCAGCCTGACCACCAACCTCGAACTGCTCGCCGACGGCAACGGCCTGCGCGATCCCGAGGCGCCGACGCTGGTGCGGGAGGCGATCACCCAGGCCGGTGAACTGCGGTCGCTGGTCAACAACCTGGTCGACCTCGCCCGCTACGGCAAGGACACCGCACGCACCGAGGACACCCGTCTGGACCTGGTCGCCGAGACGGTGATCGCCAGGGCCACCACGCGGGCGGCGGCGCCGCGGTTCGAGGCGTCCCTGTCACCCTGCCTGGTGCACGTCGACCCGGACGCGATCGAGCGGGCCGTCGGCAACCTGGTGGACAACGCGGTCAAATGGAGTCCACCGGACGGCCGGGTGCTGGTCACCGTGGCCGACGGTGAGTTCTCGATCACCGACGAGGGGCCGGGCATCGCCCACGAGGACGTGCCGTACGTGTTCGACCGCTTCTACCGCTCCACGCGGGCCCGGTCGATGCCCGGCTCCGGGCTCGGCCTGGCCATCGTGCGCCAGGTGGTGGAGACCCACGACGGCGAGGTCGCCGTGCACCCGCTCGACCGTGGTGTCCGGATGACGTTCAGGCTGCCGGTCGTCCTGGACTGACTCAAGCGGGTGCGCCGACTGGACCACGTGCTCTTCCCGAAGATCGTCCACGGCTGATATTGCCCTTGAAGGTCACGCCCTGCGAGGGAGTGCGGATCATCGCGTGGACGATGACACCTGTCCGCCCCGCGCGGTGCATCTTCCGGATCTTTCGCTTGACTCGCCACGACGGGTTGATGTCGCCCAGCGGGTGCACCGAGTACCGGGGTCCGTAGATGTAGGATCTCGTCGAACGGGACGAACTGCTTCGCTACCATCCACAATGTGCCCACCGGCAATGCCGTAAAGGTACGCTGTGACTCGTTCCGGGCTGCCTGACAGCGACCAGGAGTAACGCATGACAGACGCCCAACGGGAGTCCTATGTGGACGATGTGACCCGCCTTGTCGGCCCGCGGCCCGGGGATTTCCGACCGGAGCTCGACTGGGAAACCGTCGAACGCGAGCTCGGTATCCGGTTGCCCGCCGACTACAAGGAGCTGCTGACCCGGCTCCCGAGCGGCGCCTTCCGAGGCTGCGTCGAGGTGGAGAACCCGGCGCAAAGCGCCGACGAGCTCGCGAACGCCAAGCGGCACAACGACGAGCTGCTGAAGATTTTCGCGGACCCCGACACCGGGTACCTCACCGGCACGTCCTATGTGCTGTTTCCCGAACCCGGCGGGCTGTACCCGTGGGGGAGCAACGACGCGGGCGGCACGTTCTGGTGGATCACCGATTCGGCCGACCCGGACGAGTGGCGCATCGCCTACAACGACCGGGACGACTGGCACGAGCACCCGGGTCCGCTGTCGAAGGTCATCCACGAGATCCTGATCAGCACCGGCACCGACAACATCCTAGGCTGGGACCTGTCCGCGAAACCGGTGGAATTCAACGCAGCCTAGTACGCGTTCATCCGGCACGAAGTGCCCGAACCGACGACACAAGGTGCCTGGAATGCCGGCTCGGCCGCCGGCACTTTTGGGAATGACCGCGGTGTTCACTGCTCCGGAGTTCACCGTCCTCGAAGGGATCCGCCGGTGAAGCTGACGCAGCGGGCCACGCGGGTTATGGCGGAACAGCGGAAGGACCGCCTTGCGTCGGTTCATCCTCGCTCGATTCGTCATTGAATAACGATCGGTGCCGCTGGCTCACCGTCCGCAACGGGAGCCGGCATCCCACTCCACAAGACCAGCACCCCCAAGAGGAGGTCGCGGGGTTGCCGGGCTCGCCGAGCAGCAGCGCTATTCGCCGTCTTCGAGGAATTTTCGAGCTGCTCGGACGAGATCGGCAATCGGACCGGCTGGTAGAGGTTCGACAGCTTGTTGCCGATTGGTGGGACGCGACCCGGCCTCTGATGATCGGATGGGGATAGCGCTCTCTGTGCAACCGCTCCATGACCTCGGCGGACGGGCCGAATCGGCGATTGCCTTGTTCGGCACGGCCAAATGGGCGCTGACATATCATATATGCCGCCATAGAGTGGGCGGGTTCAATTCAGGAAGTTTGGCTGTTGCGGGAGGTGCACGGCGGTGTTTCGGCAACGAAGGCGATCAAGACATTTCACGATCTTGGCTTTGTTCCTGCTGGTGCAGGCAGCGGTTGTGACGTTTCCCCGGGTCGCGTCGGCTGAAGCCTGCGGGACCAATCAGAACCTGCAGACCGGCTTCTCGACCAACAATTGGCCCGGCGGCCCGGAACCCCTGACCTACGAGGGTGCGAGCGCGGTCATCCTCGACCGTGGCGGCTACGTGCTGTGTACTTCGGACACCAACGGCGGGACCAACTTCTCGACCACATGGACGATGGTCTTCGGCAATACGGGTGGCTACGTGCAGTCCGGCACGATGTACCGGTTCGGCTTCGGAACGTGCGTGAAGCGGTGGGCCGAGCAGCGTCAGACGCCGACCGGCGCCTTCGCGGATTTCTACATCGGTGGTTGCTCCAACGTGGGCGAGTCTCACCGATACTGGCAGCAGGCCATCTTCACCGGTGGCGCGTGGGTGTTGCGGAGCAACATCGACACCACGATCATCCACCAGTCGAACTGGAGTCCGTTCGCCAACTGGCAGACGCCCTTCCAGGTCGCCTACAGTGCCGAGACCTACTACGCCCAGAGCCACATCCCCGGTTCTCCGTCGGCTCCGCAGGACTGGTCGTCGATGCAGGTGCAGCGCTTCGACAACGACAGCTTCGTCGATTCGTGCAGCAACGTGTTCCTGGGCTCGTACAACCAGAATGCGGGACGCTGGTCGAACGACGCTCCGAACTGCAACCACATTCGCTCGTGGACGCGCTGACCGGGAGGATGGTCATGAACTCCAGCCGTGTACTCGTCACGATCCTCGTGCTCGGCGCCGCGGTGGCCGGCTGCGGCGGCCGCCCGTCGGTCCAGGCCGGTGCGGGCCCGGTCGTCCTCGGCTCCGCCACGTTCGCCGGTCCGATCAAGGCACCGGTCCGCTACCCCAACTCGGGCATCACACTGACCGTCCCCGCCGCGAACGCGGCCGCCCAGGCCACGGCCTCCTGGTCCGACGCCTACGCCAACTGCATGTCCGGGGCTGCGATCTGCGACGCCACCAAGCCCCCGACGATCGCCCTGGCCACTGCCACCGTGGACAAGGCCGGTACAGAGGGCGTCAACGGCTCCGTCGTTCCGTTGTTGAACGACACGCTCGTCTATGTGCTCTCGTGGATCGGTGTGCCCTGCTCCCCGGTGGGCGGCCCGCCGGGGGCGAACTCCTCGGCGCAGAAGTTCTCCTGCACACTGCTCAATCTGGTCGACGCCAAGTCCGGAAAGGTCCTCTACACCGTGGAGAGCCCAGAACCGTGACGTGCGCGGTCGCCCCACCGAAGCCGGCACATGGCTGTAGATGGGGCGGCATCCAGATGGGCCGACGTGGTGGTCGACGATCCGGGGGAGTGGGTCGTCACGTGGGCTCACCGCCCAGGAGTTCGGCATGGCGTCGGCGTGGATGACGAGGAGGCCTCGGGTTTCGCGGATGTCCAGGCGGGTGCCGGGCCTGTCAGCCGAGCGCAGACAGAGCGGCGTTTGATGATCGTCGGCTACTGCCTGGCCAAGCGCCGTCGGCACCCTGGGGTCAAGCTGCGCGAACGAGTTCCGGTGCTGGACGCTTGGTCGAATCCGGGACCGAGTGCGGCTGTGCGTTCTCGCCGTGATGATCGGTGAACCGGGCTAGTGCCAGTACGCCACCGATGGCGAGGAGCGCGCAGAGCAGCCCGGACACGGCGACCCATCCGCTGATCGAGTTCGCTTCGCCGAGCAGCCCGACCCCGATCGCCACGGCGACGATCGGGTCCACCACGGTGATACACGCCATTACCGTGTGTGGTGGTGCGCTGGCATAGGCCTGCTGCACCAGCCAGGCGCCGAGGAGCAGTGCGAGCATGATGGCGATCGCGGAAACGATCAGCGTGGAGAGCGGACCGCCGTGCTGAGCCTGCTGCAGCACCGCCCTGGTCAGTACCGATACCAGCCCGTAGGCCGTGGCCGCGGCGGTGGCGAACGCAAGGCCGCGTGCCCGTCCCCTTGTCATCATGGCGAGCAAGGACATGCCGACCACGCCTGCAGCGACGAGTTTGCCGGCTTGGAGGCCGGCAGAACCGCTCACCTCGGTCGGTGTGGTGTTGTTCGCCGCGATCCCCACGAAACCGACCACACCTGCCGCGATCGCGCCGATCGCCAGCCAGCCGCGTCCGGTGAGCTTCGGCCCGCCGGCCCTGGCAGCGAACAGCGCGGTCGCACCGACCGCGAGCACGCCGACCGGCTGCACCACGATGACCGGTGCGAGGCCGAGCGCTACTGCGTGCAGGGTCCCGCCGACGATCATCACGAGCAGGCCGAGCAGCCAGCCTGGCTGGCACAGCAACCGGCTGAACGAACGAAGGCGCAGCGTCGGCCCATCGTCGGCGTCCCGTATCGTCGTGTGCACCGCCCGGTGCTGCATATGCGCGGCCAGCGCGGCGAACACGGCGCCTGCCATGGCAAACGCGATCCCGATGATGTTCATCCGGAACCCTCCGATACGCGCCGCAACCGACGCACTGGCATGCCACTGTCCCTGGGGCGGGGTTGAAAGTCAGTCATCTGGGCCACGGCACAAGCCTGTCCGGCTGTAGCGCCGCACACGATCAAGGTGGCACCCCAACCGGTCCTGGGGACAACCCCACCGTGCGGGGTGGAGTTTTCCCTACCAGGAGACACTCGGAACAGGCAGGGCGAGGTTCGTGATTCCCTTTGCTGGTCAGCTGGTTGCCGTCGCCAGTGTTGTCACCATGGGTGCTGGGGTGGTTACCCACGTCAGCCGCGTTCGGGCTTGTCGTGGTGAGCGGACAAGTTCGGCATCGCTCTGTCCATGATTGTGCTCGCCGAGTCCGGGCACAGTGACCGCGAGATCGTGCCCATCGTGTGTGTCCGAGGACGATCTTGTTCACTATCTACACGGCTGCTTCTCGGGTGAGCTGCGAAGAACAGCAAGCGGACGTCGGGTGCGACACGGTCGGCGCGTATGCGCAAAGGACGCTGTTGCCGCCGGTCAGTGACGAAGACGTCGTTGCGCCTGAGCGGCGAGGGGGACGTGCTCACCGTGGTAGCGTCGCTGCGACGCGTGCGGCTGTGAAGTCCGGTGGGAATCCGGCGCTGTGCCGCAACTGTGAGGCTCGGCCGAGGCCGTGCCGAGCCAGGTCATCTCCGCCGTGTCGACGCCATCCGCCTCCGGTACAGAGGTAGCGGCGACCCGAGGGCCTGTTGGCGCGATCGGCGTTGTCCTCGTGTGCCGGGTGAGAAGACCCGAGGTCCTGATGTCCCGCGCCCGGCTCGCCCTACCGGCTTTGCTGCTGTCCCTGTTCGTGCTCGTCGGCTGCGCCGGCCGGGAGCCGTCGCCTGCCGCGCCGAGCGAGTCGGCGGGGTTCCCGGTGCGGGTGGACGCGCCGGGCGGTCAGCCGCTGACGCTGGATCACCGGCCGGCCCGGATCGTGTCCCTGAGCCCGGCCGGCACCGAGACGTTGTTCGCGATCGGCGCCGATCAGCAGGTGGTCGCGGTCGACGACCAGTCCGACTATCCGCCGCGGGCGCCGCACACCAGCCTGTCGGGCCTGACCCCGAACGTGGAAGCCATCGCCGCGTACAAGCCGGACCTGGTCGTGGCGTCCGCCGATACCGGCAACCTCGTCGCCGCGCTCGGAAAGCTGCAGGTCAAGACCCTAGTCCTGCCTTCGGCCCAGACACTGGACGATGCTTACGCCCAGATGACGACGCTGGGCAAGGCCACGGGACAGGCCTCGGCCGCCGACAGGCTGGTCGCGAAGCTCAAACACGATCTGGGCGCGCTGGCCGCCACCACGCCCCGGCCGCCGACCCCGCTGACCTATTACCACGAGCTGAGCCAGGACTACTACTCCGCGAACTCCAAGACGTTCGTCGGCCAGGTGTACGGACTGTTCGGGCTGGTCAATGTCGCCGACAGCGCGCCGTCGAGCAGCGGGTACCCCCAGCTGTCGGCCGAAGCGCTGGTCAAGTCGGATCCGAAGCTGATCTTCCTGGCCGACACCAGGTGCTGCAAGCAGGACGCGGCGGCGGTGGCCGCACGCCCGGGCTGGTCCGCGATCAGCGCGGTGAAGACCGGGAACGTGGTGGCGCTCGACGACGACGTCGCGTCGCGTTGGGGCCCGCGTCTGCTCGACTTCGCCAAGGCGGTCGCCGCCGCGGTGACCAAGGCAGCGCCGAGTGGCCACTGACCGGCACGTGAGGAATCGGCTGACGCCCTGGCGGCTCGTGCTCGGTGTGCTGGCACTGGTGGTCGTGCTCGTCGCCGCCGTCTGCGTCGGCGCGGCCGACCTCGGGTGGACCACTGTCCTTGCCGAGCTGTGGGCTCAGCTGAGCGGTACCACCTCGCCGCTCGACCAGCGTGGTGCCGACATCCTCTGGCAGCTGCGAGTGCCCCGGGTTCTGCTGGCCTGCCTGGTCGGGGCCGCGCTCGCGTCCGCGGGCGCCGCGTATCAGGGCGTGTTCCGCAACCCGCTCGCCGACCCCTACCTGCTGGGCGCGGCTGCGGGCGCGGGCCTGGGCGCGACCCTGGCGGTGGTGTTCGCGCCCGGCACCCGGGATTGGATCATCGGCCCGATCCCGCTCGCCGCGTTCGCCGGCGCGCTGCTGGGAGTGGGCCTGACATGGGTGCTGGGTCGTTCGGCGCGTGGCACGGGCACAGCGATCCTGCTGCTGGCGGGTGTCGCGGTGGCGGCGTTCCTGACGTCGGTGCAGACCTTCGTGCAGCAGCTCGACACGGACAGCATCAAGCAGGTCTACACCTGGATGCTGGGCGGCTTGAACACCACGGGTTGGCAGGACGTGCTGATCACGCTGCCCTACATCGTGCCTGCGGTGATCGTGCTGTGCCTGTGCACCCGGCTGCTGGACGTGCTCGCGCTGGGGGACGACGAGGCCGGCTCGCTGGGGGTGCACCCGGGGCGGGTGCGGTTGGTGGTGCTGGGCGCCGCGTCGCTGGCGACGGCCGCCGCGGTGTCGGTCAGCGGGCTGATCGGGTTCGTCGGGATCGTCGTCCCGCACGTCGTCCGGCTGCTGGCAGGCGTGAGCTACCGGGTGGTGCTCCCGCTTTCGCTGATCGGTGGCGGGATCTTCCTGGTGATCGCCGACGAGATCGCGCGGACCGTGATCGCTCCCGCCGAGCTGCCGCTGGGTGTGGTCACCGCGTTCACCGGCGCTCCGTTTTTCGTGCTGGTCCTGCGCCGGAACCGCGGGAAGCTGTCATGACCGGTCTCGTGCTGCGCGGGGTCGGCGCGGGCTACCCCGGGGCGTTCTCGGTCCGCGGGGTGGACGCGGACGTGCCGGTGGGTGGCTGGCTGATCATCATCGGTCCCAACGGGGCAGGCAAGTCGACGTTACTGAAGGCACTGGCCGGGCTGCTGCCCCATGGCGGGGAGATCCGTGTGAAGGGACGCCTGCTGCGCGACCTGTCCGCCCGGGAGCGCGCTCGGAAGATCGGCTACGCGCCACAAGTTCCGCAGCTGCCAGAAGGGCTTTCGGTCGCCGACTACGTCCTTTTGGGACGGACACCGCACCTCGGCCTGCTGGCCAAGGAGAGCAGACGGGACATGCGGCTGGTCACCGACGTGCTCCACCGGCTCGATCTTGGCGCACTCGCCGCGCGGCCGCTGCACACGTTGTCCGGCGGTGAACGGCAACGGGCGCTGCTGGCCCGGGTTCTGGCCCAGCAGCCGGGCGTGCTGCTGCTCGACGAGCCGACGACCGGCCTGGACATCGGGCACGCCCAGGAACTGCTGGACCTGGTGGACCGGCTGCGCCGGGAGGACGCCACCACGGTGGTGGCGACGTTGCACGACCTGACCTTCGCCGCCCAGTACGCCGACCGGTTGCTGTTGCTGAACGGCGGCACGGTCGTCGCGTCCGGAACGCCGTCGCAGGTGGTGAACCCGGACACGATGCGCGAGCACTACGCAGCTCAGGTGGAGGTGCTCACGACCGGTGGCGGCGAGATCGTCGTCGCCCCGACGCGCACACCACGCGAGACTTGATGTCCTGGCCGGTGCCACTTCGGCGAGGCGGTCATCGGCTGGTGGACGTGGCGGCCTGCGGGATGACCATGTCGGCGGCCTGGGCGGCTGTGACACAGGGGTAGAGCGTGCGGCCCAGTAGCAGGGCGAGGAACATCGGTGCTGGTGGAGCTGGTGAACCAGTAGGCCGCGCCGATGTAGGCGCCGACCGCGGGAGGCGCCCGCTCGGTGTGCCCAGATCGGGCGAGGGAGAAGATCACCAGGATCAGCCCGGCCGTCGCAAACGACCTCGGACAGCCCGTGCGCGAGTGTGGCCCGGTGGGTGGTGCTGATGCTGACCGCGGCGCCGGAGAACATCAGGTTCGCCAGGACCGCGCCGCTGACACATCCGGCGATCTGCACCGGCAGGTACGCCAGCGCGTGCCGCCACGGCAGGCCGCCGAATGTGGCGTCCACAAAGGACACAACTGGGTTGAAGTGTGCGCCCCTGACCGGCCCGAACATCAGGACAATCGCGAACAGGCGTGCCGCAGTGGCTGCCGCGTTTTCGGTCAGGATTCATCGAGGATCAGGTGAGGGATTTCTCGGCGTCGGCGAGCAGGTCGCGGAACTCGGCGGCCGAGGCGACGCGTCCGGCGAGCGCGGGCAAGCACGAGGTATTGAGGGGCAAGGCAAAGGTGGCGTTGTCGTCCGAAGGTCGTGAATGACGCGTTTGAGACGCCCAGCGATGCTGTTGGTAAATCTGTGTAGCTGGTGTTTGCGCAGGTGGTGACTCCCTGGTGGCGGCGCGTCGGGCAGTGAGCGTCCTTTAAGGACTCGGTGTGATGAAGGGGACTTTCATTCCGTCTGGCGGGCTGAAGGGCCCCTTCATCACATCGCAGAACCCTCGATCTGGCCCGATTTCACGCGACTTGCCCGAATTGGTGATCTGATGAGGGACGCCTTCAGTGGATCCAGCGCACTGAAGGCGTCCTTCACCGCGGCAACCTCCCGTGTGGACAGTTGCGAGTTCGCACCTGGACAACGCCTGCGCCGTGAACAAACCAACAGCACCGCTGGGCGTCCCCAACGCGTCGTTCGGGACACTGGGCCACGCCGACCACGCCACCTTTGCCTTTCCTGGCAGTAACTTCCAGCGGCATGGCTCTGGCGTAAGCCGGGAGCCTTGATGTCGCGGCCCGAAACCGTTCGCCAGGGATCAATCCCGCGGCAACGAGCGCCTTCAGCAGGCAGAAGGCTTGTCAGACGACGTGACGATCCGGCTTCGGGCGGCCATGACGCGATCGTTTCCACCAACGCGCTGCGACAGATGGATGCACTGTCGAGACAACGTTGTAAGACAATGTTGTAACAGCGGTGAGTGACTGCCAGACTCTGCACCGTCGCCACCTCGGACCGTCGTGCCACCGCCGAAGGAAGGTCCCGTCGATGAAGGTGCCGCAGTTCCGTGCGCTCTACTCGATCGCGATCGCTTGTCTGGCGCTGACCTTCCTCACGGGTTACCCCGCCTCGGGCGCCGCGACGACCGCGGCCGCTGCAGGCCCGGGTGCCATGGCTTCGCTCGCCGCTGACGGCCGGTTCACCCTGGAGTTCGCCGTGCCGCACTACGTCTTCGCCGGCACCGTGGGCCACCCCGTGTCCGCGGTGACCCGCCGGACCGGCACCGACCGCACGGGCGACTATGTCCAGGTGGACTTCGCATACACGGCGGGAGGTGCCCGTACCGGCGGCATCCGGACTTACCGGGACTCGCCGGTGGTCGTGTTCACGGCGAGCTATCCGGGCGGGGGAGCCAACACCGAGCCGTTCCCCGTGCTGGCGAGCTACCCCAAGCTGCCCTACCGGCAGACCTACGACAACTGCTTCGCCGCCAGTCACTTCACCGCGCCTGCCGGAAAGGTGGAGAGTTCCTGGCTTTCCTTCGACGGCAACGCCGATGGCTTCGTGCTCTCGCCGGCTTCGCACTTCCCGGTCGCTCGGACCTGGCTGGCCGGCGGCGCGCTTGCCACGGGAATCGATCCCACGATCGCCACGCTGCCCGCCGGGACCACCCAGCAGACCGTGCTCGTGGCGAGCCGCGGGATCAACGCGGCCTACCGGACGTGGGGGACGGCTCTGACGAATCTGCAAGGCAAGCAGCGGCCGTCCAATGACGCCGACGTGACCCTCGGCAAGCTCGGCTACTGGACCGACAACGGCGCCACCTACTACTACCGCTACGACCCGAAGCTCGGCTACGCCGGCACTTTGCAGGCGGTGCAGCGGGATTGGGCCGCGCGCGGAATCACCCTGGGGTACCTGCAACTGGACTCGTGGTTCTACCCCAAGGGACCGAACGCACGGTGGGACGAAAAGCTCGGTACGTACCGCTACCAGGCGGCACCCGAACTGTTCCCGGCGGATCTCGGCCCGTTCTCGGCGAGCATCGGCGCGCCGCTGGTGACGCACGCGCGCTGGATCGACCCGGCGAGCCCGTATCGCTCGCAGTACAAGATGTCCGGAGACGTCGTCACCGACCCGACGTTCTGGGCCGATCGCATGGGCTACCTCGCCGCGAACAATGTCGCTACCTACGAGCAGGATTGGTTGTGCCAGAACGCCCAGCCCGCCTACAACCTCACCGACCGCGACGCGTACCTGGACAACATGGCGCGAGCCGCGGCCGCGAACGGGCGCACTCTGCAGTACTGCATGGCTCTCCCGCGTGACTTCCTCCAGGCGTCGAAGTACGGCAACGTCACCACGATCCGCGTGTCGGAGGACCACTTCGAGCGCGGCAAGTGGGACGCGGCCCTCTACACCTCGCAGCTCGCCGCCGCAGTCGGGGCGTGGCCATGGTTCGACGTCACGGAGAGCACCGACCCCCGCAACCTGCTGCTGGCCACCCTCAGCGCCGGACCGGTGGGCGTCGGCGATCCGATCGGCGCGGAGAACGCCGGCAACCTGGCTCAGGTCGCCAGGACCGACGGGGTGATCGTCAAACCGGACGTCCCGCTTACCCCGACCGACAGCATGTACGTCGCCGACGCGGCGGGCACCGATGCCCCCGCGGTCGCGTCCACCTACACCGATCACGGTCTCCTTCGCGGCGCGTACGTCTACGCCTACGCCCGGCACGACAACTGGCCCGCGCCGGAAACCGTCTACCAAGCCGAAGACGCGACCCTCAGCGGACCCACGGTCGGAACGGACCACTCGGGCTACACCGGGCGTGGATTCGCCGACTTCCAGCACGACACCGGCGACTTCGCCGAGTGGACCGTGCAGGCGCCCGCGAGCGGCACGTACACCCTGATGTACCGCTACGCCAACGGCGTCAACTTCGAACGCCCGCTGGATGTCACCGTGAACGGGACCGACGCCGGCATCCAGCGCTTCCCGTCCACCGGTGGCTGGGACAACTGGCTGACTCAGCCCGTGGTCGTCCAGCTGCACGCGGGCGCCAACACGATCCGCGCCACCGCGACCGGATCCGGTGGCGGCAACCTCGACTACCTGGGCGTGAGCGCCGGAACAGTCCGGCCTGGCCCCGCGGGACAGGCTTCTTTCACTCCGGTCTCGCTCGGTGTCCCCGGAACCGCGTACGTATACGACTACTTCGCCGGTTCCGGGAGGATGGTCGAGCCTGGACGGGCCTACTCGAGCGCGGTCGATCTCACCGGCAGCTACTACATCGTCGTGCCGGTGAACCAGGCAGGCATCGCCTTCCTTGGTGACACCGGGAAATTCGCCTCCCTGGGCCGCAACCGCGTCACCGCGCTGGCCGACGATGGCGTCGCAGTGCGTGCCTCGGTGTCCTTCGGCCGGAACGAGGGCGCGGTGACCTTGCGCGGCTTCGCCCAAGGCCCGGTCTCGGTCAGTGCTGCCACCGGCCGGGTCAGTGACGTCGCCTACGACAGCGCCAGCCGGCAGTTCTCGTTCCGCCTACAACCAGGCACCGGCTCAGCGGCGTCGTTCACGATCACACCTACCTAAGAAAGATGAGGTGGCGTCGAGAATTGTCGTGAGCGTCGAGGACTCTCAGACTGGCGAAACACTCACAAAAGGTGACGGTGGCGCTTATGTTATCCAGCTGGGCGGATCACTGGCCCGCGGAACGGCGCGGGCTGACTCCGACCTCGACATCCTGGCGGTATCTGCCGCGCACGAGGGTGTTGCCTCGTGGCGCTCCCGCACCCGCGCGCTGCCCGTCGACTTCCTGGTGCACACCGCCGGCCAATGGCAGAAGCACTTCGTCCCCGACCGGGTTGGTGATGAGTCCTCGGGCTATGCGTTCGAATCTCACCTCGGGAACCTGTGAGACAGAAAGCGCCTGATCGCAGCCGTCGATGCCGGTTGAGCATCACGCTGGCCAACCGCCTCGCTCAACTGGCCAAATGAAGCGTTCAGTCACAATCGACAACGGGACATGGGATCTCTCACTTCCTGGTGGTCATGCCGTGAGCCAGAAGGCTTTCGGCGGTGTCGGAGATGGTGTCGTCGATGGGACGGGGCGCCCAGCCAAGGAGCCGCTCGGCCTTCGCGCTGGTGGCATCGAAGTCCTGACCGAGCTGAGGGCGCAGCGCCCGCAGTTGCGGGTTGAACCGACTGAATACGCGGGCGAGGAACAGAGGCAGCTCGCGCGTCGGTGCCTTCGCGGCCCGCTCCCCAAGCCGCTCGCGCAGGATGCGGGCAACCTCGACGGTGCGCAGGCTCCGGCCGGCGGAGGCGAGCCAGCGTTCACCAGCGGCAGCGGGGTCTGTCATCGCGCGCAGGTGCAGATCGGCGACGTCGCGGACGTCGACCCAACTGGATCCGAACGGCGGACAGGCGGGAACCTCACCGTCGAGCATGCTGCGGATGATCCGCAGCGAGGGCGGATCATCCGGTCCGAGGACGGGCCCGATAACCGCGACCGGATGCACCGCGGCGAGTTCGAGCCCGTGACCCTCGTCCTGGATGAACTGCCAGGCGGCCCGCTCGGCGAGCGTCTTCGACCTCTGGTACGGCGCGATGTCAGCGTCCACGTTGGTCCAGTCCTCCTCCGTGAACGGCGTCGAGCGGCGAGCATGGCCGTACCCGATGGCGCCGAACGCGCTGGTCAATACGACCCTGCGCACGTGCGCGTCGCGAGCGGCCCGCAGGACCCGCACGACGCCGTCGCGTGCGGCGGCGACCATCGACTCTTCGCTCTCAGGCGCGTTGCGCAGCGTGGGCGAGGCGACGTGGAGCACGTAGTCGCATCCGGCGACCGCGTCCGCCCAACCGTCGTCGCTTTGCAGGTCGGCGCGCACGACGGTCAGCCGTGCGTCCTCGAACTCGGCTGCGGCGTGCAGTTGCTCGCGGAGTGCGGTCTCGCGTGCCAGGTCGCGGACGGTCGTGCGCACGTCGTACCCGGCTTGCAGTAGGGCGAGTACGCACCAGCTTCCGATGAACCCGGATCCTCCGGTGACCAATCCCTGTGTCATCTGCGTTCCCTCAATTCGTGACTTGTTCAGGCGAAGCCGCCAGGTGACTGGCGATCCCGCTTCGATGAGCGGCGAGCAGGCCGCTGCCGAGGAGCACGTGGCCGATCATGATCGGGTAGATCACGCCGCGCTCGAACAGGCCGATGTTCCACATCCAGGCGCTGAACACGTCGGCCATGAAGACGGGGAACGCGACCAGACCGACGACGCCCAGCACAATGCTCGCAATCGACCGGCCACGGCTCAGGCCGATACGGGCACCGTTGGCTCCGACGACGATCGCCATGATGTTGCCGGCGAGCATGACCCCCTGCGCGCCGACGGTGTGGAACGCGATCAGGCCGTTCTCGACGTTCTCGTTCGAGCCCTGGAAGAGACCGACGAGGGAGACGCCGGTCCCGGCGAAGACCGCAAGAATGGCGATAACGACCGGTCGGACGCCCTTGCGGAGATCGAACGCGAGGAACGCGCCGGCGATGAGGAGAACTCCGTAGATCACCCAGCCGGCGTCCATGATCGCGCCGAGCGGGGAGTTCCCGACCTGTCCGAACGCGGTCTGGGCCGAGCCGGTCAAGCCGAGGTGGCTGACCCAGTTGTAGAGCGGCGAATATGGCGGGTCCTGCCAGGCCGCGGAAGTGATGAACTCGGCAGCCCAGGAAACGAGCGGGCCCAGGACGAGCAGGAGGCCTCCGGCGCGAGCGGCCGCGCCGGAGCGGACGATGAGGTTCACGACAGGGCCATTCCGGGCACCCGCTTGCGGATGGCCTCCATCTCGGCTTCGTCGGAAATGCCCTGCCAGTCGTACCGCGGCGTGTAGGGCGCCTCCAGGGCGCGCACCTCGTCGTCGGCCAACTCGACGTCGAGCGAGGCCACGGCCTCGTCGAGCTGCTGGATGGACCCCGCCCCGACCAGCGGAGCCGTGACGACCGGCTGCCGGCGCAGCCAGGCGAGCGCGATCTGCGCGCGGCTGACGCCGTGGGCGTCCGCGACCTGGCCGACCGCGTCGATGATGGCGTGGTTCGAGGCCTCTTGCTCCGGCGCGTAGAGGGTGTCGGCGTAGGCGCCGTCGGTCTCGGAGCGAGCTGTCGACTTCGCGTCGTCCCAGCCGCGTGCGAGGCGGCCGCGGGCCAGCGGCGACCAGATGATCGTGCCGACGCCCTCGTCCAGGGCGAGCGGGATCATTTCGCGCTCCTCCTCGCGGGCGAGGAGGTTGTAGTGGTCCTGCATGGACACGAACCGGGCCCAGCCGTTCTGTTTTTGCAGGTGGAGTGCCTTCGCGAACTCCCAGGCGTGCATGGACGAGGCACCGAGATAGCGCACCTTGCCCGCCTTCACGACGTCGCTGAGGGCTTCGAGGGTTTCTTCCCAAGGCGTCGAGTTGTCGTTTCGGTGGATCTGATAGAGGTCGATGTAGTCGGTGCCGAGGCGGCGCAGGGAGTGGTCGACCTCGGTCATGATCGCCTTGCGCGAGAGTCCCCGGCCGTTGGGGCCGGGTCGCATCGGGTGCCGGAGCTTGGTCGCGATCACCACGTCGTCGCGGTCGGCGAAGTCCCTCAGCGCACCGCCGAGGATCTCCTCGCTGGAACCGTTCGAGTACATGTTCGCGGTGTCGAAGAAGTTGATCCCCGCTTCCAGCGCGTGCTTGATGAGTGGGCGCGCCTCCTCCACGCCCTTCGACCACACGGGATGGCCCCGGTCGGGCTCGCCGTAGGTCATCGCGCCGGCCGCGATCGGTGACACGTCCATGCCGGTGGTGCCGAGTTTGATGTACTGCACGGTGCTCCTATAAGCTATGCGGAGAGGTCTCCGTTTACGTTAGTGGAGAGCTCTCCACATAGCAAGGTGAGGCTCCCAGTGGTTCGTTCAGACGCCCGCGAGAACCGGGCACGCATCCTCGCCGCCGCCCGCGAGGCGTTCACAGAGGACGGCGCTACTTCGATGAACCAGGTCGCCCAGCGCGCCGGCGTCGGCGCGGGCACCCTGTACCGCAACTTCCCGACCCGAGAAGCACTGGTTCTCGCCGTCTACCAGGACGAGGTTGCCCGGATCATCGACACCGCGCCGGGACTGATGGCCGAAATGCCGCCACTCGAAGCGCTCCGCCACTGGACAACCGGACTCGTCGAAGCGATGCGCAGGAAGCACGGTCTCGGCGACGCCCTCAGCCCCAGCGTCCACCAGGCGATCACCGAGCAAACCTACGGGCCGGTTGTCGCCGCGATCAGCGCGATGCTTGAGGCCGGCAAGCAGGACGGAAGCATCCGCAAGGACGCCGACCCCGGCGACTTCCTCCAACTCACCGGCGCGCTCTGGCGGGCCGCATCCGGGCCCGGCGATCGCTCGCCCCGCATGCTCGCGCTCATCCTCGACGGACTCCGCGCACAACCAGCAAATAGGTGAGGCACGAGGGTTGCGCCTCAGATTCCGCGGAGGAGTCCTATGGCAGCGATCGCCGGTAGCGGCGCGGCACCGCCTTTGTCGGCCTCGCCAACGGCGGGCGCGACGTCGTCCGCAAAGGCTCAAACCCTTTTCCAGCAAGGTATTCCGGGGCTCCGGTGGTGCCGATAACCGCGGCGCACTGCGCCGAGGTGCTGGCGATCTGTCAGACCGGGCTCGACAGCGGCGACGCCACTTTGAAGCCACCTCACAGTCCTGGCCCGCCTGAAAACGCACGCCGTCTCGCCGAGCACCGCTTCGTCGAAGTCGATCAGGACCCACGGCCCGGCAGGCCTTCGACGAGGTCGTCGCCGAGCCGGCCGACAGTCCGTTCTGGACCCATCCCACGGCCGACCTCGGCGGGCCGGAGTTTCTGTTCACCGCCCCGGGATACAACCGCGGCGCGATGACATTGCAGGCACTGCGCGTCAAGGTCGGCGACCCGACCTTCTACCGGATCATGCGTACGTGGTACGCCGACAACCGCACCGGCAACACGACCACCGCCGGCTTCATCGCCCTCGCCAAACGCATCAGCGGGCAGCCATTGGAGAAATTCTTCCAGGTGTGGCTCTTCGAACCGGTCAAGCCCACAACTTGGTAGGCGTCGGCCGATATTCCTTGGTTGAGCGCAACCGCCCGCCGGTCGGCAAGCCGTGCCATCGTGGGCTTGCTCTCTTGTATGGAAGGACCTCCTGGCGTCGCCCCAACGAGCCTGCTGCCAAGCGCGGGCGAGGCAACCGTGGGGGACCTGCCCGCCGACAGCAGGCGGACGTCAGCCAGGCCGGTTCGAGTGGGTGCGGCGGCACCGTCGGTGGGCGTTCGGGCTGGTCGCGCTCCTGGCCGAGATGGCGGTCGCGATGGTCACGATGGCCGTGAGCAGTCGCCGACGACTGATGACCACCTGGCTGCGCTGATCGCCGGCAGCACGCCGATCGACGAGGTCGGCCACTCCATCACGATCTATCGCCGGTGATAGCCCGGTACTCCCGGCTGTCGCATGCCGGCAGTCAATGAGCGCGGAACGGCTGCGCTTCGCCCGCCACAGGCAATGATGTGTCCGAGAACGAACGAGGCGTCAGCACTTGGTTGCTGGTACCGTGCCCCGGACCTGAACGCGGGTGCGGACCGTCACCGCACTCCCGGCCGCGCGCGGACAGCTCTTTGGGGTGTGAGGCGAGACTGATGCGTGGCGACGTGGTCGAGGCAAGTGTCGAGATCGGACATCCGCCGGACGTGGTGTGGCGGATCGTCGGAGCCCCCGGCTGGTACTCACGGTTCCTGCCGGAGATCAGCGGGTTCGACATGCTCGCTCAGGCCCGGCAAGGCCGTGGCCCGCGCGGCACGCTGCGGATCACCCCCGCTCGCGGGCAGCTGATCGAAGTCCCCGTCCAGGCCGTCGTCTACCGGGCCGGGCAGCACGTCGTGTGGTGCGCCGAACCCGACAACGGCAGCTGGGTCTCCCTCGAGCTGCGCCCCCGGGAGGGAGGCGGAACCGAACTCGCGGTGCGCATGATGCTGCCGCACTCCCAAGCGGATCTGATGTCCTCGCTCAAGCGGGAGATCCCGGGCCTGGCGCAGCGGCTCGAGCGGTACCTCTCCGGCCTCCCAGACCCCGAAGAACCGCACGCACAGACCCCGGCCACCCGCCGCAGGACGGCCGGGATCCTGTTCCGGGCCGGGGTGATCGCCCCTGGACGGCCGGACAAGGTCGCCAGGCAGCTCAAGGCGCTCTCCCGGTGGGGCGCCACCGTTGCCGGCGCCTACAGCGCCGCCGCCGCCCGCGGACCGGACGAACCGGCGCTGCGGGACGAACGGATCTCGCTGACCTTCGGCCAGGTGGACGAGCGCACCGACCGGCTCGCCAACGCCCTCGCCGGGCTGGGGGTCCGGGCGGGCGACCGGATCGCGCTCATGTGTCGTAACCACGCCGGGATGGTCGAGGCCTACGTCGTGGCCGGCAAGCTGGGCGCCCATCTGGTGCTGCTGAACACCGGCCTGCCCGCGGCCGCGGTCGCCGACGTGATCGCTGCACACCGGCCCGCCGCCGTCCTCGCCGACGACGAATTCGGCGAAGCCGTTGCGTCGGCGCCCGGCGACTTCGCCCGGATCAGCACCTGGGCCGAATCCGAGACCGGCCCGCCGACCGCGGAAGAGCTGATCGAACAGGCGGCACCGGGCCGGCCGGAGCCACCCGAGCGGCCCGGCCGCATCATCGTGCTCACCTCCGGCACCACCGGCGTGCCGAAGGGCGCGCGGCGGCCGACCCCCAAGGGACTGGCCACGGCCGCCTCGATCCTCAGCGGGCTGCCGCTGCGCTCGGGCGACCGCATCGTCGTCGCCGCACCGCTGTTCCACAGCTGGGGCCTGGCCGCGATGCAGCTCGCCATGGCGCTGCGGTCGCCGCTCTCGCTGATCCGCGGGTTCGACGCCGAGCTGATCCTGCGCACCATCGCCGAGCACCGCGGCGACGCGCTGTTCGCGGTACCGATCCTCCTGCAACGGATCCTCGACCTGCCCGAACACGTTCGCGACCGCTACAACCTGTCGTCACTGCGGATCGTGGCCAGTAGCGGCTCGGCGATGTCCCCCACCCTCGTCACCGCGTTCATGGACACCTTCGGCGACATCCTCTACAACCTCTACGGCTCGACAGAGGTGTCGACCGCGACCATTGCCGGACCGGCGGACCTGCGGGCCGCACCGGCCACCGCCGGGCGTTGCCCGCCCGGCACCCGGGTCGCCCTCTTCGACGACGACGCGCAACTGGTACCACCCGGCGGCGAAGGCCAGATCTTCGTCGAAAACGACTTCCTCTTCGACGGCTACACCGACGCCCCCGACCCGGTCAAAGCACGCGGCCTGATGTCCACCGGCGATGTCGGCTACGTCGACGCCGGCGGTCGCCTGTTCGTCACCGGCCGCGCGGACGAGATGATCGTCTCCGGTGGCGAAAACGTGTTCCCCCGCCCCGTCGAGGACGCCTTGATGACCCTGCCCGGCGTGTACGACGCCGCCGTCGTCGGAGTCCCCGACCCCGAATACGGCCAGCGCCTCGCCGCCTATGTCGTGCCGCGCCCCGGGGCCCAGCTCGTAGCCGACGACGTCCGCAAGCACATCCACGAACGGCTGGCCCGCTTCGCCGTTCCCAGAGACGTCTACTTCGTCCCCGACCTCCCCCGCAACACCACCGGCAAAATCCTCAAACGCCTCCTGCACGAAGACTCATGGCCCACCACCGAATACTGACCTGGCAAGCCCTGTCGCGGGCAGGCAATGCAGCCTGGCCGCCTCGGCAGTGCCGCCGGCGAAAGCGGCGGGCGGGTCTTGTGGGTGGGACGGTCCGCTGCCGGGTAGCGGCGTGATGTGGGTTGCCAAGGATGTGCCCGGACTCGTCAACGAGGTGCGGCGGACAGAAGCCGCGCGTGGCCCGTGGCCATTCGGCTCCGTCTGCACTCGTGCTCACCCCCGCCACCCGTCGCCGGGCAGGGATCGGGTTGACCCCTCAGCCGGGATTGTCCGCGGAGGACAGCATGATGTAAGTGATGTCCTGCCCCGCGCGCTCCCACATCACGTCGGGGCAGTTCAGGCCCTCGGCGGAAAGCGATCGCTTGACGACCTTGAACGTCGATGTCCGCGGTAGTTCCCGGACCGTGCGCACGTACTTGGGCACCTGTTTGGGCCCGAGATCGGGTTGGTCGACGAGGAAGCGGCCGAAACCGGCGGGATCCAGGGGTGTGCCGTCGGTGACGATGGCGGCCATCACCTGGTCACCGGTCACCGGGTCGGGCACCGCGTAGACGGCGGTGTCGGTGATCGCGGGGTGCCGCAGGAGGATTCGCTCTATCGGTGCTGTGCCGAGGTTCTCCCCGTCGACGCGGAGCCAGTCGCCGAGCCGCCCGGCGAAGTAGCAGAATCCGTCGGCGTCGGCGTAGGCGAGATCACCGGTGTGGAACTGGCCGTCGCGTAGCCGTTCTGAGTCGGCTTCGGGGTCGTGGTAGTACCCGGCGAACCAGCCGGCGCCTGTTGTGTTGACCAGTTCGCCGACGGCTTCCTCGGCGTTGATCAGGTGGCCGTCGGGTTCGAACTCGGCCGGTGGGCACGGACGGCCGGTGTGCGGGTGCAGGATGGCCACGTCGTCGGTCGGCCTGCCGAGTGAGCCGGGCGGTGTGTCGTCGGTGCGGGCGAAACCCACTCCGCCCTCGGTGGAGCCGAACGCGTCGATGACCTTGCAGTCGAAGCGTTTCTCGAACGCGGTCAAGTCGGCGCTCGCTCCTTCGTTTCCGTAGACGAGGCGCAGGGAGTTGTCCGCGTCGTCCGGAAGTGGGGGAGTGGCGACCACATAGGACAGTGGTTTGCCCACGTAGTTGGCGTAGGTCGCGCCGAACTTCCGCACGTCGGGTAGGAAGCCGGAAGCAGAGAACCTGCGGCGCAGGGCAATGCCCGCGCCTGCCGCGAGCCCGACCGCCCAGCCGGCCATGATGGCATTGGAATGGAACATCGGCATCGTCACGTAGACGGTGTCCGATGTGGATAGTCCGAAGCGCTGGGCGAGCATCGCGCCGGGAAACGCGATCTTGCCCTGGGTGCAGCGCACGGCCTTCGGGTCGCCGCTGGTGCCGGAGGTGAAGATCAGCATGAGCAGGTCGTCCGCTGACGCGGGGACGGGATCGAGCGGCGCGTTCGTCGACGGCCATGATCCCAGTTCCCGCACGCCGATCCCGCAGAGGTCCAGTCCGTTCAGCAGAGGCTGGTACTTCCGCTCGGCGAACACGAACTGGCAGTCGGCGAGCCTGATGTCCCGTGTGAGAGCTTCACCGCGCCGGGTGGGGTTGAGTCCGACCAGCACCGCTCCGGCGAACGCGCAGGCACCCAGGAGGACGGAGAACGCCGGTACGTTGTCGGCCAGGATGCCGACATGAGGCGGTTTGTCCCAGTGCAACGTCTCCCGGAGGTCGGTAGCGCAGCGTGCAGAAGCCCGGACGTGCTCGGCCCATGAGTACGTCTCGTTCTCGAACCGCAGGCCTGGACGCTCGTCCTCGGCGCGGGCCAACAGAAGCTCGGTTACCGTCGGGACGCCCATCCGCGCACCTCCCAGCGCTGGCGGTCAAAAGTGAAACAGGTTCTATTTCTATCATGGTGATAGCTGCAGGTCCACCGACCCGGCACCGCCAGCCGTCGCGCTCGGCAACGTCATCGAGGAGACTCACCCGGGCAAAGCAGGCTGCCTGGCCGCCGCCCGTGCACCGCACTCAGACGAGCGCCACCAGAGTCCGGGGTCGATCAGCGGAACACCCGCGTCCGTTCGGGAGTTGGGTGTGGCATGAGTCAACTCGTGGACCGCACGATCACTGCCCTCCGCTCCGAGCACGACGCGCTCGCCGGCCTCGTCCGCACCCTCACCGACGACCAGTTGGCCGCTACCAGCGGCGCCGCGGAATGGACCGTCGCCCACGCCCTTTCCCACCTCGGCAGCGGCGCGGAGATCGGCCGCGTGCCGATCGCCCGGGCCGCCGGAGAGACCGTGGCGGCCGAAGACAACCAGACGATCTGGGCCCGCTGGGACACGTCCGCGCCGCGAGCGCAGGCCGAGGGGTTCCTGGAGCACAACGGCCGCTGGCTCGAAACGGTCGAAGCGCTCACGCCCGAGCAGCGCTCGTCGCTGACCGTTGACCTGGGCTTCCTGCCGGAGCCGGTCCCGCTGCTGACCGCCGTGGGCATGCGGCTCAGCGAGGTGGCCAACCACTCGTGGGACGTGCGAGTGGCCGTCGACCCGAACGCCGGAGTGGACGCGGGCTCGGCCGCGGTGCTCGTCGATCTCCTGGCCGGGCCTGTGGGCTTCATGCTGAGCTTCGCCGCGAAGCCGGCCGAGCTCGCGAACGCGGTATCAGTCGCGTTCCCCGGCGGCGGTCTGGTGATCGACGACGCGGTCACGGTGGTTGATCATCTCGAGTCGCCTTCGGCGACGTTCAACGGTCCGGTGGAAGCGTTTGTCCGGCTGATCAGCGGCCGTCTCAAGGCGCCGTACGACAACGGCGTCACCGTCGACGGCAGTATCACTCTCGACGACTTGCGCCGGGTGTTCCCCGGCTTCTGATGAATCAGCGGGCTCAGCGACGTCGCCGACTTGGCGCCCGAATCTGGTGATCGGCGCGTCTAGCGGCAGTGGTCGCTGCCATGGTGCTGTGGATGTGGGCGGTGGCGGCGCCGTCAACCCAGACTGCGCCGTTGCTCGACGCCTCCTCAATGTGCGGGAGAACGCCAAGCGCAGGAGTTCACTGATCATGGCGCGAGAGAAATATTTGATCGTCGGCGCACTGCCGGTGAAGCACGTCGATCTGCCGGACGGCGGGCTGACCGTGCGCAAGCTGGATTGGCCGACCGGGCTGTTCATCAACGGGATGGACAAGTTCGTGCGCACGCAGGAGTTCCTTGAGCACGTCGAGTCGCACCGCGCGCGCCGCGATCGGCTCGAGGACGGCGAGCTTGGCGTGCTCTACCAGGTCATCCGCGGCATGGAAGAGATGGTGGAGCAGCAGCAGCGCCGCTTCACCGACGAGGAGCGCCGGGCGTTGGCCAACTTGAAGCAGCAGACGAGCGCGCTCTTCGCGGCGGCGCATCCGGATCCGACGTCTGCCGACCTGGCGCGCGAGGACCTCCGGCTCCTGCTGCGCAGCGGCGACGCGCGCAAGCCGGGCAGCAAGTTCGGGCTCGTGGTGGTGGACGCGAGCCAGGTGGGCGTGAAGGTGGCGCGGCGCCGAGCGCACGTGGCGGGCGCGACCGCGGCCCGAGCTCATGGTCGAGCTGCGCCGGCTGCTCGCCACCACCAATGCCTCCGTCACCGTGAAGCTGCCGTCGGCGCTGGACAGGCTGCCGGCGTGGCAGGCCTTGTTCGGCCTCTTCGACACCATCGCGCGCCAGGCGAGCAGCGGCGAGCTCGCCATCGGGGATGTCGCCCCCGCGCCGCTGCTCGACCGCACCTCGCCGCGGGACGCGGTCTGACCAGCGCTGATGCGATCTTCCACTCCGATCGCGGTTCGCTACGACAACGCCGTCGCGGAGTCGTTCTTCGCGACACTCAAAACCGAGATCGGGACTCAGCGGTCTGGGCCACTCGCCCGCCGGGCAGTTTTCGCCTACCTCAGCTAGAACTACCACCACCATGACCGTCTACATTCGACACTCGGATACCGAACACCCCACGAAACCCACATAGGCGACGGTCAAGACACCGCCCTCGCGGCATAAACCCCCGTGTCCGGCTCGGCGTGGCGTGCCTCGGTGGCCACGGCTTTGTAAGCAGCCTCCCGGCCGGAGGGATGTCAGCTCGGCAGCCGGAGCGCAGATCTGGGTGGACTGCACAACAGCCGGGCGGCTGATGCCGCTACGGCGGCTCTACGGCACCACCGGGCACGTCCAGAGCGATGCGGTGGCGGTCACCCGGGCTGGGGCGGCGACCCGGCGGGGTGGCGACCGGTCGGCCGCACGCGGAACTCGTTGCCGTCCGGATCCGCCAGCACGACGGTGCCGTCCTTGCGGGCGTCGAGCCGAGCGGCGCCGAGGGAGATCAGCGCGTCAACCGCCGCCCGCTGGTCGCCGCCGGTCGGGAGCAGCTCGAAGCGCTGCCGGTTCGGCCCCGCTTTCGGCGCCACGGGCGTGCCATCCCATGCGTCCCATGCGACTTTCGTGCCGCCTCGCGGTGACTGGATCGCGGTCTGCTCGCCCCGGTCCCACACCAGCGGCCAGCCCAGCGCCTTGCTCCAGAACAGGCCGACCTGCCGGGTGCCGGCACAGGTGAGCTCGCCCAGCGGGCCGCACCCGCCGAGGTAGCCGTTGCCGGGCTCGATCACGCAGAACTCGTAGCCTGCCGGGTCGGCCAGGACGACGTGCCCCTCCTCGGGTCGCTGCCCGACGTCTACGTGGTGGCCACCGAGCCTGACCGCCGTGGCCACCGTGTGCCGCTGGTCGTCGAGGTCGGCGCTGGTCAGGTGCAGGTGCATCCGGTTCGCGCCGAGTTGGCCGGCGCGGCCCGGTACGAACCGCAGACCGAGCTGAGCGTCCCCGCCCGGTAGCAGCACACCGCCGGCATCCTCGATGACCTCCCGACCGAGCAGGCCGGCCCAGAAGCGTGCCGGTCCAGCCGGGCTGTCCGCCTCGAAGGTCACCGCCAGCAGTCGCGAACGCATCACCAGAACCTAGACACCGCCCCCATGAGGCAGCAAGGCAATATCGAACCGGCGGAAAACCACTCGGTGGAAACCGATCCGGTTGCTCGGAATGGCTCACTGCCCAATCGCGTGGTGTTATTCAGGGGCGGCCGGTGGGTTCCGGTTCACGTCGTCTTCGAAGGTCAGCGAGCGTTCCGCGGCGTCGATCAGCTGGTCGTAGGTTATGACTTCGACGCGGTTGATACCGGCGTTGAACTGCCGGAGCGTTCTGGTGACCAATTCGGCGTCGAATCCGTCCGAGGGGTGGTCGAGCACGCTGTGTCCGCGGACGGGCTCGGCGGTGGCGACGGTACCGGCGAGCCGGGCGTAGAGCACGGACAGGAGCGTCTCCACGACCGCTTCCTTGGTGGGGGCTTTGTGGTTGCGCAGGTTCTCGGACAGCGTGCTGCGGCAGGAGACGGCCTTCCTGTTCAGCCCGCGGGTCGCGTCCCCGATCGCGCGGTAGCCGAGCCCGGTCTCGTCGACGAGCACCTTGAGGTAGTGAGCGAAGTCGGCCCGGCCGGTGATCTCCCGCAGCCGCGGGACCGTAGGCGGGTCGATCGACGACGCGCCGTCCGGGCTGGCCGGCGGGGCGGGGAGGTCGAGCTCGCCGCGGACGGTCTTGTCCACGACGTCACCAGCGTCATCGTGCTCGGCCTTAGCGGCGAGGAAGCAGGTGAACACCTTCCGGGCCTCGGCCTCTCCGGCGCCGCAGGCGGCCACGATGCCGCGGTAGATGGGCCAGGCCGGCAGCCGCGGAGAGGCCGGGTCGCAGGCGGCCTGCAGCACGCTGGGTTGGACGTCGGGCAGCGTGGAGGTGATAGCGAAGACGTTGTCATCGACCGCCGCTGGAGCCGCCCACGGGAAGCTGGTCGAGCGGGGGCTGTTCGTGAACCTGCGAGGATTCGGCCGGCGGAGATCGCGATCCACGACTGGAACACCAGACCGCCGGTTCACCATGACCCGCGCCATGCGTCCGGTCGTCGGGCTACGTGTCGAGGCCGAAGCCTGCAAGCCCGGTCTCGAGCAGGTGCGCGGCGCGGCGGACTTCGGCGGTGACCGCGTCGCGCACGTGCGCCGGACTCCGGCGCCCGTCCAGGTGCTTGCGCGAGGAGCTGACCTGGACGTTCCACAGGCCGAGGAGGGCGGCCGCGGCGATCTGGGGCTCGGGGTCGCGTGGGTCCAGCCCGGCTCGCTCGGCCAGGATCTCGCAGGCGGCGTCGGTCATCTGCTGGAGCATGTTGCGGTGGTGCGCCTGCAGCGCGGGCGTGTCGTGGACCATGGTTTCGAAGCGTTGCACCGCATCGGCGGCCCAGGCCTTGTCGTCCTGGGCCGCGAGCCACGACGTGAGGTGGTCCAGTTCGCCGGCCAGGATCCGCACCATGCCCTCGAGCGGCGTCGTTCCGGGATCGGCAAGTGCCGCCCGGAGGGCAGCGAGCAGATCGTCCGGGAGGTCCAGGACGAGTGATTCCTTGGTCGGGAAGTAGTTGAACACCGTAGTTGGCGACACATCGCACACCTCCGCGATCTCCGCGACGGTCACGGCCTCGAAGCCGTGTTTCAAGAACATTTCGGTTGCGGTGTCGATCAGCATCTGACGGGTGGCGCGCTTGCGCCGCTCCCTGAGCCCCGTGGCCCCCCGGGCGTCGGCGGCCGGTGCACGCAGCGCACTCCAGTCGACGGTGTGTGAGCTCATGGCCAGCCAGGGTAGCCGCCTGTCGTCGATCATGGTGTTACCATAAACTTGTAGTGACACCACTTTTAGGTTACGTGTCTTGAAGGGGCAGGTCATGTCGGATCTCGAGCACAACAAGCAGGTCGTCGTCGACTACTACACCACCGCGTTCGCCGGGAACCCGGAGAAGGCGATTGCTGACCATTTCGGTCCGCGTTACACCCAGCACAACCCTCAGGCGCAGGACGGCCCGGAGGCGTTCATCGGGTTCGTGAAGTGGCTGCGGGGCGAGTACCCGGACCTGACGCTCGACATCAAGCGCGTGATCGCCGAGGGCGACATGGTCGTCACCCACTCCCACCTGGACCTCGAGCCCGGAAATCCGGAGAACCCGGGGCGCGCGCTGGCGGACTACTTCCTCCTGGAGGACGGCAAGGTCGTCGAGCACTGGGACGTGATCCAGGAGGTGCCCAAGACCGCCGCGAACGGCAACGGGATGTTCTGACGCTCGCCGCCGGCCAGATCCGGCGTTGCCCTGCGGAGGTGGTCCGCCTCCGAGGCGGCGTCGGCACGCGCCTTGCGCTCATGTCACCGGACCCGGCCGCGGCCGAACGCTCGACATCGCAAATCCCGGCGCTGTCGGCAGCACACCGAACACCGTCTCGCATCGCAACCTCGACGAGCGCACGGCACGATCTTCTCGACATTCGCCGATGATGTCCTGTCGCGCTACGGACGGTGTCGCGTCGATCAAGTGACCGCGAGCCCGACGAGGTCGGCGCTGACCTGCCACAGACGGGCTGCAGCGGTCTCGTCGTAGGAGGATTTGCTCGAGGTTTTCGGTTTGCTGTCGGCGAAGTACCTGCCGGTGATGCCTTCGACGGCGGGGGAGGACGCCAGGTGGATCGAAGACGCCGCGCCCTTGCGCGGCGTCTTCGGGAATGGCCGGATCAAGGGAAGGGCGAGCTTGAACATCGGTCGGCAGGTTTGCGATCGGTCAGATCCACCTCTGCGGAAGGCAAAAGTTGATGTTCGGGTGCCGGCCTCCGGGTCGAGATCACATGGGTGGCACCGGCTGCTGGTTCAGCGGGTGATGCCGGTGTGTCCCAGTGAATACCGTCCTGGTTGCGGCCACACGCAGAGGCCGCGGGGCTCGGTGCCGATCTTGCGGATGAGCGAACTGGCTGCCTTCGGGTGAGGCGCCGAGTGACGTCGATGACGAGACGCTCCTCGCCACGCTGCATCGAGCACTGCGGTGGGCCGCGGGCGAAACCTGACTCGTTGGCACAAAGCTGACTCCGCGCAGGTGACGTCATTTTGTGTCGACTCTGATCTTCGGATGAATCATGCGTGATCGCGTGGTGACGTAATGCTGTCGTTGAATATCGATCCGTTCGGCATAGGTCTTTAGCCCCTAGTCTGAGTGGGCGAATAGTTCGTACAACGATGCGTACCAGTCGCGGAGGTTGTAATGCGTGAAGGTTGCCGCTGTGTGCGTCGCCAGAACGGCGCTGCCGCGCGTTGCCGATCGCCGCCGTCCCGATCGTGGTCGAGTGGTCATCGCAGGTCAGGGTCCCTGGTGTTGACGTTGCAGGCCGCCGCGGCCTAGGTCGCTGCAAGCCCTGGCCGAACGCGGTTGTGAGGCCGCTCTGAATTCGATCGGACACTCAAAGTGGCGGTCGGCCACTTCGCTGAGAAAGGCGCCGAACACGTGATGCGTAGATTTGTGACGCGTCTGAATTGTGCTCCATCGCTAGCCAGAAACAGGGAGCAGGAACGAAATGAATCTTCCCAACAGATGGCGCGTATTCGCGCACCGCCTGCCCATCGCGTTACTCGCCGTCCTGGCCATGCTCGTCGCGTTGGTCACCACCGCGTCGGCGAACCTGGCGGGCAGCACCTTCGAAGGCAATGACGGCAACCTCGTCGTCAACACCGCGGGCAACACCGACTGGTCGAACGCGCCGAACCGGGTGACCGGCGTCGACCAGCCGAGCGGCTCCGCGGACAACGCCTTCGGGCAGGGCACCAAAGAGGACAGTCCCAACGTGACCGTTGTGGACGGTTCCATCCCACCCAACAAGAACGACCTGAGCCGCTTCTACATCGGGTCGGAGTTCACCGGCGGCAGCAACTTCGTGTACCTGGGCTGGGAACGGGCCGTCAACATCGGTTCCGCCAACCTCGACTTCGAGCTCAACCAGAACCCGACCGCCGGCTTCACCGGCACCACGACCGGACCGGTCACCCTCAACCGCACTGCCGGTGACATCCTGATCACCTACGACTTCGGCGGCAGCGGCACCCCCACCCTGGGCCTGCTCAAGTGGGTCACCAGCGGCAGCACGGCCCAGTGCTTCTCCGCGAACTCGCTGCCCTGCTGGGGCAACCGGGTCAACCTCTCGGCGGCCGGTTTCGCCGAAGGCGCCGTCAACGCCGGCACCGTGAGCGAACCGATCGCGGGCGGCAGCCTGACCGCCGGGCTGTTCGGCGAAGCCGCGGTCAATCTGACCGCCGCCGGTGTGTTCCCCTCCGGCACCTGCACGGCGTTCGGCAGCACCTTCCTGAAGAGCCGCTCGTCGACGTCGTTCACCGCCGAGGTGAAGGACTTCGTCGCGCCGCAGCCGATCAACATCAGCAACTGCGGCACGATCAAGATCCACAAGGTGACCGAGAACGGTGACGGCACGTTCGGCTACACGACGACCGGTGGGCTGAGCCCCGCGTCGTTCACGCTGTCCAACGGCGGCCTGCGCACTTACAGCAGCGTATTGGCCGGGAACTACAGCGTCACCGAGTCGACACTGCCGGCAGGCTGGTCGCTCAAGAGCCTGGCCTGCACCGCGACCGGTTCGGGCACCGGCGTGACACCGAGCGGTGCGACCGCCTCGATCGTGATGGCCGGCGGTGGAGTGGTCGACTGCGTCTACACCAACCACGCCAACTTCCACCCGTCGATCACCACGACCCTGTCGGCCAACCCGGTTCCGGCCGGCACGGCGGTGCACGACTCCTCGGCACTGTCCGGTGCCGGGGCGACGGCCGGTGGCACGGTGACCTACACGGTGTACGCCGACAGCGGCTGCAGCGCGCTGTATGCGGCCGCGGGCACGAAGACCGTGACCAACGGGAGCGTGCCCGACTCTGATTCGGTCACGTTCTCCTCGGCGGGAACGTTCTACTGGCAGGCCGCTTACAGCGGTGACGCCAACAACAACCCGGCGACGAGCACCTGCGTCAGCGAAACGCTGGTGGTGAACAAGCTCAACCCGACCATCGCGACCACCCTCTCGGCCGGCACCGTCAACATCGGTGCCACCGTGCACGATTCGGCCACACTGAGCGGGGCGACCGGGAATGCCGGCGGCACGGCCACTTACACCGTGTACTCCGACAACAGTTGCAGCGCGCTGTATGCGTCCGCGGGCACGAAGACCGTGACCAACGGGAGTGTTCCGGACTCCGATCCGGTGACCTTCTCCTCGGCAGGCACGTTCTACTGGCAGGTGGTGTACAGCGGTGACGCCAACAACAACGGCGCGACCAGCACCTGCACCAGCGAACAGGTCGTCGTGCAGAAGAACCCGACCGGGATGACCACCGCGCAGAACCTGCTGCCCAACGACAGCTCAACGCTGTCCGGGGCGACGGCCACCGCCGGCGGGACGATCACGTTCAAGCTGTTCAGCCCGGCCGACGCGACGTGCTCCGGCTCGGCCGTGTTCTCTCAGACGGACAGTGTGAGCGGCAACGGCACCTACACCACGACCAACACCACGGTCTTCGCCACCGACGAGGGCACATGGCGCTGGCAGGTCAGCTACACCGGTGACGCGAACAACGAGGCATCGACCTCGGCGTGCGGCGTCGAACAGTTCACCATCAAGAACAGCTAGCAAACCGGGCCGCGGGGGTCTGCTCGCTGCGAGCGGACCCCCGCGGATGCCGGTCCCGGCGGACGAGGACGCGACCGTGGTCTACGTCGACTACGAGCCAGTTCCACCCTGGTCTTGGAGTAGGCGTGGTCAGCGAGTGCCGGTGACCCGCCGGTTGAGCTCGGTGGTGAGGGCATAGATTTCGCGGGTGAGCTGGGTGTTCGTCTTCAGTTCGGTCTCTTGCTCGACAAAGTCGTGGTCGGCCTTGGCCTGTTGGAAGGCTGCGGCCCGGTTCTGGCCGATCATGACGAAGGTCGACAGGAAGATCGCCTCGAGCGAGACGACCAGGGTCAGTGTGGGCCACGGGTTCGTCTCGATGAACAGCATCCACATCGCGAAAACCGCGATATGCAGGTAGACGAACGACATCGATCCCGCGAACTTGGTGATCGCGTCGGCTGCCCGCAGCTGAATACTGGCGGAGCGATGTTCACGCAGCTTCACCACTACGGGATGTTCGGGGCGGACGCTGGTCATAGGACGCTCCTCGGACGATGGACGTGACGGAGGTCAGAAAGTACGCGGTTCGCATACCAGGGGTGCGAACCGCACAGCTGAACGTACCCGGACGACGACTGTTCGCCTCGGACATTGTCACTGTGTCGACCTCGGTCCAGCCGAAGTGAGAACCGGCTACCTGCGACGCAGCCGACAGGGAACATCGGGCGCGGCCCGGCAGCGCCCGATGTCCTTTTTCAGCAGAAGGTGGCGACGATCTTTCCGCTGCCGGGGTGGCCGGTAGCAGGTGCGTAGCCCGGGTCCCCGCCAGGGTGGTCCGAACAGGCTCGGGGCGACATCCTGGAAGCCGTCTACCACTTCGCGCAGGCCGGTGAGGTCGGCCGCGCCGCCGACCTGCTGATCGGGCATGCCCAGGAGTTGGTCGCGCGGGGCCAGGCACTGGCGGCGGCCGACCTTGCCGAGACCGTGCTCGGCAGATGGCAGGCAGGCGAGGGCGCCGACGTCGAGCGTGACCTGCTTATCGCGCGGGGCGATCTGCTCGCCGGCACCGTGCGCGCGGCCGAGGCCGAGATGGTCTACCGCGAGGTGCTGGCCGAGTTCGAGGTCACCCGCTGGCGGTCACGCTGAGCCAGGCGCTCGTCGTGCTGACTCGCTATGACGGAGCTATCACCTCGCCGTCCTCGCATTGGCAGAGTTGGTGGCCGGCGCTCCCGCGGTGGCCGCAGGGACGCTGCGAGATGCTCTCGCCCAGCCCGGTCTCGACGGTACTGCGGTGCGGGTGCTGCTGCGGGTCTACCTGGCCATCGCGCTGTTCATCATCGGTGCGACTGCCGAAGCCGAACAGCTTGTCGACCCGTTGGACGCGCATGTCTCACCGGGTGTCCAGCTCGATCGGTACGTGCTCGAAGTCGTGCGCGCGATCGCCGGTGGTGACCGCGTCGACGCTACGCACTGCCTGGCCGCCATGACGGAGTACGCCCGGGCGCGGGGCAACCTTCGATACCAGGCGGTCGCCGCCGAGCTGGCCGCTGCCGTTGCCGCCGGGACGTCACTCGCCGAGCTGCCCCGGCTGGTATGGGGCGGTGGAGGACCAGCGGCGTGAGCGCCGGCCCTGCCCTCAAGATTCGGTGATGCGCAGCGAGGCCTGGGCGGCGTCGAGGGTGTGGGCGCATTCGTCGATCGAATCGGCAACGGCGGTGGCGTAGGCGACGCGACCCCATACTGTGCCTTTGGGCGGAGGGGACACCACTGCACCGGGCTGAGCGACGATGACCGCGTGGTCCGTTGTGGCAGGGAGCATCGCCGGGTCGAAGTGGATCGTGGCGATGGCGGTGTCGTCCCGGTCGACGTAGCAGAAGCGGATGCCGGCCACCCGTCGCCTCGTGGGGCGCACGTCCAGGGTGCGACCGCAGGCCGCCGCGGCGGCGAGGACGCCGGGATCGATGCCGGTCGCCAGCATGCCGAGATAGGGGATCAGGTCGCCGCCGAGCCGGCCGTTGACCTCGATGAGCTTCGGGCCCGTCCCGGTCAGCATGTACTCGGTGTGCGTCCAGCCGTCCCGGAAGCCCAGCGCGGTGTGGGTGTCCTGCAGTAGCGAGGTGAACGTGGAGTCGGTGAGCAGCGGATCGTCCGCGTCCACGTAGTGGCCGACCTCTTCGGCGTAGGGCGGGAAGCCGACCACCTTGCGGGCGAGGAACAGTGGCATGACCTTCCCGTCCT
>Ga0307507_10002736_pt1 | contig 36125 bp, 10 predicted proteins | sample 7_EM_MG_FD_207223 | JGI IMG/M metagenome (GOLD analysis project Ga0307507, IMG submission 207223) | Populus trichocarpa ectomycorrhiza microbial communities from riparian zone in the Pacific Northwest, United States - 7_EM | ecosystem: Host-associated > Plants > Roots > Unclassified | place...
CCTTTTATAGTTTAGTTTCTTTAGCGTCCGCAAAGGTCTGGTCTGCTAGGAATAGGGTATTGTCTATTTAGAGTCCAACAATACCAAGGCCGTTTAATAGGCTGTATAGGAGGCAGGGGTTGTAGGTTAACTGTTCCATTTTAAGTTTACTAACGTGGTGCTGGTGGTATATCTTAAACCAATGGTTTCTAGCTTCTGGTACTCCGTATAGAGGTTTTATAACCCGTAGGATTGTTCCTGGTTATAGGTTGAGCTCGGGGGGTAGCCGTATAAAGATGTCCCTACTTAGGTAGGTATTAGACTGTATATAGGCTTACGAGATATCCCGTAGGTAAAGAGCTACGGGTTTGCTTTGCTGTAGTCTAGGCGTAAGTGTAAGTATAATCCGTTGGCTGACTTGTTAAATTGTAGGCGATTGCGTAAGAACTAAGCCCTTCCCTTAGTCGTTGTAGGCTTGTATAACAAGCCTTAATTTTTTAAAAGCTTTGTTAGTACCTAGGTGCTTAATTTTGTTAATAAAGCGTGAGTTAAATATATGGACGCCTTGCGGAACGTCTTTCTCCGTTATAACCGCAAAGACGCCCTTTTTAAGTAGTCCGTTAATCTCTTTATGTTATAAGTCCATAAAGGGGGTTTCCTATACTAGAACTAATATATCCACAGGCGGAGATTGCCTTGCGGATATTCCTGCGGAGGTTAGGTAAGTCTCCATTATAGTATTCTTAGTTATAGGGTGCTTTCGGGGGCGTCCTTAACTGCGCTTTATGGTAGGTATAGCAGGTTCAGTGGGTTTCTAAAGGACTTCTAGGGTAGGCAAGAGTGCTTCTAGCTTATCTAGTTCGGTAGTCGCTTCTAGTTTATCTAGTTCGGCGGTTACCTCCGGTTTATCTAGCTCGGCAGTTACTTCTAGTTCGTCTAGCTTGACGTCATGGGTGTCTTCGGGCCGAAAGTAGGGTTTTATAGATATGCTCCTAAAGCTAGTCGGGCCGCTAGGAAGTTGTATACAGTACGTCTTGTTTTCTACAGTTAGTAAACGGTAGGGTCTGGTCCACTTGCCGCTTTCACGCCATATAAGGACTTTAGAGTTAAGCGGGAGGTTATATACTAGGGTTATGTTAGGTCCGTTATAGTAGTACAGGGCGTTATTAACAGCTTATTTAGCCCGTAGCTTAACTATCTCGGCTATCGCCTTCCATATTGCAGCTGCTTGTTCCATAATAGACGGGGTAGGAGGATTTAGGTTACTTATCCTTAGGTAGGCTCTATAGACCAAGAGGGTAGGTACTAGTCCATCCGGGCCAGCAGTGTCGTTAACGGCTTTTACGGCTATCTGTAGAGCTAGTTCCTTTTAGATATCCTTGTACTCATCCGTAATGATCTGGTAAGCTCTCTGTAGGGCTAGGTAAGCTCGCTTAATAAGCCTAATAGACCAATACGCCTTAACTAGAACGGCTTTTGTTAATATAGCTATAGCTGTAGCATACTGCTGGAATTCCTTGCTAATAAAGTTCCTACCAGCGTTGTAGGTAATATACTCAGGAGGTCTAACATATGTGTCAATCCAGCAGGTCCGTAAAATATCCCAAGTGTGCTTTACGGATATATTTTGCAACCAACAGGTGGCTTAATAGCGGGTTGCCTTGTCAATTATATATAATACTAGGCTGCCGTTAATATACATAATGTCTACGTACACTAAATAGTTAAAGTTAAGATCCTTATAAAGGGTGAACTTAAATCGGTCTAGGGAACGTCCGTATTTCTAGCAGTAGGAGCAGTATTTAGTCAGGTAATCAACTGCCTTCCTATTAACATCGTTATGTCTAAAGCGTTTAAGGACTCTATATAGCTTTTCGGCTAACAGGTGGCCAAAACGACAATATAAACGGTGGATCTCCGTACTGGTAAGGTAGTATGGGTTATAGTTAAAAGATTCCTAAATGTAGGTCCGTAAAGTCTCTCCCTATATAAGGAACAGGTGTCCAAATCGTCGTGTAATTGGCAGGGTAATATGCTTACTTCCTAGGGCAGTTATAGGGCCAATTAAGGTGTCCGTAATATTGTTATAGTAAACCTATAACCTGTCTATATCCGCAAGGCAAAGTAAGAAAGGGGTGTCTGCTTTTACTATATAGAAGTTAACTAGGCTAATTGGGGTCTTAACTACAACTAATCTAATTAATGCAGTTAAGCTAATGCCGAATTGGACGTTTACGGCCCCAGTTTACATAGTGTCAATATCCGTATTATCATTTGCGGTGGTCCTATATGCAAGGTATTGTCTGTAACCTATAGTAGACTTCTTAGAGGCGCCTATATTGATTATAACACCGTAGAATTTCTTAGGGGTATAGCGTTCTGTGGTAATATATACAAATGGGTCCTGCTTATAATCTATAACGTCCATAACGGGGGTGCTTGCGGAATGGTTTTCAGGCGCAACTAAGTATATAAAGAAACGGTCGGCTAATACGGTCATAATATTAAAGGCTTAGCTGTCCATAAAAGGTCTAAAAGTGGTTAGGAATATCTCTAAGGTCTCTTGTTCCTAAGCGTCTAAGTTAAAGTCAATTATAAGGGCTTCTATTAACTTATTAGGGGGCTCTTCTACTTCCTCTTCTTTGTATTCTAAAATAAACTAGCTAATACGGCTATCAAGTCTCTTCCTAGACTTGTTATATTCTTCCTAGGTATGCCTTATAGACCAACATCCTTCCTTGCCGCACACGAAGCACTTCTGGCTGGTTTATCTGCGGGGGTATATTTTCGTACAGGGGTTGCTACGGGGGTTATGGGTAGGACTTGGTCAGTACAGGTGCTGCTAGCGGTAGCGGCGGTCCATAAAGTAGACGTCTAAGTCTATTTGCGGATATTAAATATCTATAATAAAGGCTTGCGTGCTGCCTGGTAGGTTTAAGACTTCGTATATTATAATAGAGGAGCGTAGATTATTAATAAGGCCAGCTAAGGTATCTATAGGCTTATAGTAGGCGTATTTATAGGGCTCTACTTCCTGGCAGGCTGTAATAAGTTTATTATGCAGGAAGTCGTCTATTCGAAGCTTAGCGTCAAGGCCGTGCTATAGGTACTGGAGGTCTTTAATAAGAATTTGCAGGCACTCTATAGTCAATTTTTTAGTGTTCTTATCAATTACGGTCCGTAGCTTAGTTGCATTCCATTAGGTAAGGATATCACGCTTATATTCCGGTCCTTTAAAGTAGTTACAGGTAGCTTCGCATAGCTTATCAAAGGGAACACTAAGGGGGTTACTCTTAAGGTTAGTATAGTAGTGGTTAAGTGCTAGGCCGCGCAGCATAGTAGAGTAGGCTTAGCTAAACTCCTATTTAGGAATATCAGCCTTCTAACAGAGGTCCGTAAAGATGGTCAGTTTGAAGTCAAAGTTGTCGTTTTCACCGCTATACTTGGATTCGTTGGTGTAGAGCTTAGCTAGGTTAGCTAGCTCCTTGCCATAGGTCTTTACTTAGGTACGTTATGGATCTATAACTTGCGGATCTATAGCTTACGGATATATAGCTTGCGGATATATGGTTTGCGGATATATAGCTTACGGATCTATAACTTGGGCAGGTTATAGATCTATAGCTTTATTAACAGAAGGGTTTTAGTCCATATTTTGGTTTACGGGGGTATTACAGTCCATAACTTAGGTACTAGGTGTGCTTTAGCCCATAAAATCAATTCCAAAATCGCTTGGGTTTATAGGACGAATTTGGTTAAGTAGGTTAGGTATAAGGCTAGCGATACTATTAAGTTTAGGAGAAGTAGAGAGATTATTTATAGCTTTAACCTAGTCTAGGATTTTCTCTTTAATCTATTCCGTTTGGTCCTCCTCCTATATTGTGTTATATAAGGACCATGCAATAGTAACTTGTTTATCCTTTTTAACCCATACACCTTAGTGACGTAAAAGGGTTCATAGGTTATAGATAGCAGTAGGGTTACAAGCCTTAAGAATAGCTTCCATAAAGTCTATAAAGTCTTCCTTAGGGATCCTAATAATTAATATAATCATAATCGACACCTAGATTTCAATTATCTAATAATTAAGGCCTTCGATTTCAATTATATTATATAGATTATAACCATTATATAACAATTACCTAATACACTAAGGAGAAGTTAGTAGGAGCGCTTAAGTATAGGATAAAAGCCTGCGGAAGTCTCTACTTACTGCCAATTACCACTACGCCTGCTAGATATCTAAAAGAGGAAGTCAGTAATAGACTTCTGGTGTCAGTTATACTCCTATTCATCCTCTAGCAACTCAATTGGGTTATTAACCGTATTACCCTCTACTTTATCCAGTCCTTCAATATCCAATACCTCAGCGGCTATGTTAATTGTTATAAAGCTATCTACCTTTACTACCTAACGAATCCAGCTCTTTAAGCACTCTGTTTATTCCACTACCTCCGCTCTAAGCCTTGAGCGTTGCCATGATATTATTTAATGTGCACCAGAAAAAACTCGCTTAGATTTGGCCGATATAGCAGGTATAGAGAGGATATTAATAGCCATACGTGAGAGCCTTGGCTAGAGTTTTTATTATAAAGGCTCGAGCCACCAGCTAAGTAAGGAGTCGGCAATTGAAGTTAGAGGAGTTGCCTGCCAAAAGCTAGTGACGTCAATTATTATAAATAGTAGGAAGGTGTGCAAAAGGGAGGTTTAACTTACTGTAATAAAGCGCTTAAATTCATTATTAGTAGAGGTTCGCTCTAGCTGCTTTTTATACTTCTACCTCTTATATACATTCTTAATAAGATCTGGATTAGTTTACTAAACTTGCTTACTATTAACTGGCTTATATTTATACTCTTTCTTTTAAAGGCTCTGTGCTGCCTTAATTGCTTACTTAATTGTACCTAGATCTCGCTCCTCTAACGCCTACTAGTGATTATCTAGATATCTCTTTTAAAGCGTTAGATTAAGGAGAAGCGCAAAGGTATAGGCAGGAGTCTTATTAGTTAGCTTGTAATACTTATTAAAAGTAAACTATATAGTTAAAAGCGACGCCAAGAGGTTTATATTAGCAGCATATTCCTCCTACTTGCTTTTAACGTATTTAATAAGGAAATCTATACTCCGCAGAACCTTATCTAGAGTTATTAAGTTGCCTTTTAAGGACTTTGTTGTATCCTTAAAAGGCCCCAAGATAGTAATAGTCTTATAGACAGTGTCCTATTTATTACAGCTAAGGTTGTTTTTCTATATAGAGTTCTAGTTTTTGTTAATAAAGACGTAAATAGCGGTTTTAAGCTTAATAGCTAACTCTAGTATAGTAAGCCACAAGTTCTACCTTATATTATTATTATAAGAAAGCGTCTTCTTAGCAAGCGCTAGAAAGGCTTAATATCGCTCTATTAAACGCCTTAACTATATAGTAATGTTATGGATTTTGCCAAGGGCTTCTATTTCTTGCCATTTGACCTGCGTAGCTTTGTCTTAATTGTACTTATATTCTAAATAGATATTTACCAGTTGCTCTTCTTGTTAGAGTTATTTAGCTACCTAGATTATAACCTTAACGGCTTCTTTATCTTTATAGAAAAGGAAGGCTTAAACAGTAAGGTTAATTATATAGCCTATATATTAAATTTGGTGTTAAGTAGCCGACTAGGAGGGGAAGTGCTTTTAGATTAAATGGTAAAGCTTATTATTACTGCTGTAATTATCACCTATTTGCCACTAGAATTAGATAGAGATCTAAATTAATTAATAAAAGCGTACCTATTATATAGCTAATCTAGCTTTCCTTAATATTAAATTCTTCTAATACCTTAATTAGTACCTCTGCCTGCTCCTTACTACCATAAAACTCCTTATGCTCCTGCAGAGCAAGCGTTGCCTTTAAAAGATAGCCAGCTTCGTTAACAAAGTAAGTAGTTACTACCTAGAAAGCTAACTTATTTAGAGCTATCTAACAATTAGTTATAAAATGGACTTTTAATATTGCCTTCTTAAGTCTTTTCTTTACCAAATCCCTGTGAATTACAAATGTCTTACTAATAAGTAAAGGCACTGAGCTAGCAGATTTGTAGAGGAGGTTATTAACTATATAATTGCAAATATGGAGGAAGGCTCTAAACTCTAGCCACTTAATAATTATATAAGGAAGATTATGTGTAACTATAAGGTAATAAAGGGCGTTTATAAAGTTGGTCTTATTTACCGAATCTCACAGAATCTTATTAGCTTTGGAGTCTATTTTACTAATAGTTATCTCCTTCTATTTATTAAATAAGGCGCTAATAGTAGACTTTATTGCTTCATTAACTTTTAACGCCTTAAGGGGGATTTTTATACCGTGTTTATTCTTTAGGTGGGTGCGAGCAAATATAAGGCTTAAACACTATTTTTAGCAGCGCTTGTAGTAGAAAAGCTCCTGGTTTAAATTGCCACATTCTAGTTAACCTTTTAGAGGGTTATTAAGGGCGTATAACTAGAGAACTTTATCCTCGCACTCTCTCTTCTATTTTAGTTAAGGAATTCTAATTTGGTAATAAGGGTCCTTATAGGCTGCCGTCACATCATTAAACTTGCGCGAATTATGCTTACTAAGGGTAAAAACTTCGTCTACTTCTTCTTCTTGCTATCTCTTTTGGCTACAGGTACAGGGGGACAGTAGCGGAGTTATAGCTAGTGTTAATATTGAGAATAAAAGCTTGGTATTAATAAAAAGTAAGTAATATAACCAGACGTACGCAAAGCGCTTATCGCGCGCTGTAAGCGAGTATTACGCGTTAGGCAGATTTTACTAGGGGCTACAGCAAAATTTTAGCCTCTTGGCGCATGTATAGATATAGCTGCTAATAACTGTCGCGCTATATTATAACTTCCTCCTCCACCTACTCCATTATATATATTTATATAATCTATATAATCTATATAACTAATTAAGTCTTCAATTTCAATTATAATTATTAGATAATCTAAATAATTATAATTTAGATAACTAACTTAATGATTATTAGAACCCCTAGTCTTCCTTATATTACTCCCATAGGTCGTCATTTAGAAGCTTATAGTGTCCATATTTAAGGATTTTAAAATTAATATAGTCGTTGACGTCGTCTATAGACGTAAGGTCGACTCCTTAGCTTTACTTCTTTTGACTTTCACTAATTTGCTTGCTTATATCTACTATATTATATAGCGTTGTATATCTATATAAGCTGTGGCGGGTCGTAGTAGCTTATAGCGGGTGGGGGAGGTCTTGTAACAGTCCGTAAAATCGATTAGCGGGTCCGTAACAGTTTAAGGGGTCTTGTAGTGGTCCGTAAAGGTGATTAACGGGTCTGTAACGGTTCGTAAAAGGGTAGAAGTCTCCATAAGGGGTCTAAAAAGAGGTTGGGGGTATTAAGGGAGGGTGTAGTAGGAATAGGGGTTTAAGGTTTAAAGAGGGTTAAGGATAGGGGGTTCCGTAAAGGTCTATATTTATATCTATAACTTCCAGTAAACCATACTAAGACTTAAATAAGTATATAGAGTTGGTAATAGTCCATAATCCCCAACTTCCGACCTTCTAGTAGGTCGTACTAGGAGTCTAAATAGGTAGTCGCTGTCGTATATATCACTCAGTAGGAGGTGTCGAGTGATTGCTAATCTGTACGCGCTCACTGATCAGTGTTCGTACTAACTTAATAGCACAAGTGAGTTGTATCCCGGGGCACGAAATACGTATAGTATTGTATGCTCTTTGGGATGGTGGTGACTGTCAATTGTATAAAGCAGACTACGTGGTCTATATACTAATACGTCCTCCCCCTAATTAGTCAGTGCTTTATAAGTGCACCAGACGCGTAAGCGAGTGGTTGGTGCACCGAACGCGTAAACGCGTACCTGGCGTACCGAACGCGTAGGCACGCAGTTGGTACAATAGGTGCTGTAATTATACAAATACTTAGAAAATAGAAGAAAGTATAAATCCTAATAGATAGCGGAGCCACTAGTATAGGCTTTATTAATATAAACTATACAAAAACTTAACGCCTAAATTTAAAGAAACTTAATAAGCCTTAAGGCCTACAAGGCTTTAATAGCAAACCCTTAATATATAGCGAACTAACGCACTACGCTCTTATAAAATTGCGGATAGGTAAATACCTTAAATACGTTTCCCTGTTTATAATACCCTTAAAGCACTATAAGATAATATTTAGACATAGATAGCTGAAATAACACAACCCTTTAATTAGCTAGGTTAAAGAAATACCAAAGTTCCGTACAACCTACTACCAAAGTTATTACTTAAAAAACCATTTGCCTTATAAACACGTATATAACTATTTAAATTTAATATAATATAAATTACTATTGCTATAAACCTCAAGCCAATATAATAAATCTATGACTGCTAATTATGGTAAAGAATATAAAGATATTACGTTAAGACCTTTTGAAATTCGTATAATATAGGCCGCGCCTTTTATCTTATTAGTAAAAAGATAAGATTATAAAATCTTTACTATAACTATAGAAAATATTAAGGAAGCACTAGAACCAAAACAATATCCTAATTCTTAACCTCTTATGCCTAAAGAATACCACGACCTAATTAACAAGTTTAAAAAATAATTTATGGACTAATTAGCCCCGTACTAAGAGAAACATAATTTAAGATAGAACTTAAGCCTAGCATAACACTAAAGTTCGGTCCACTATACGGTATATTATAAAAAGAACTGCTTATAATATAATAATACCTTAATAAGCATCTAGAAAAAGGATTTATTCGCCCTCGCTAATCTCTATTTACCTTACCTGTACTATTTGTTAAAAAGCCAGGAGGAGGCTTAAGATTCTATATTAATTATTAAGCTCTAAATATAATTACAATTTAAAACTAATATCCAATTCCTTTAATTTAAGAAACGCTTAACGATTTAGTAAAGGCACGGTACTTTATAAAGCTTAATATAGTTACCGCCTTTAATAAAATCCGTATATATAAAGGAGATAAGAAGTATATAGCTTTTTATACACAATAAGAACTCTTTAAATACCTAGTAATACTATTTAGCGTAAAGAACGGTCCTAGTATATTTTAGTAATATATTAACGATACACTTTATAAATTCCTTAATATATTCATTACCGCGTATATTAATAATATCTTAATTTACTCGTCCTCGCTTTCTAAATATTAAAAACACGTTAAAATGGTCCTTAAACGCTTATAAGACGCGGGCTTATAATATAATATTAAGAAATATAAGTTCCACGCGTCTAAGGTTATATACTTAGGCTTAATTATATCCCGTAACGGAATTAAAATAGATCCTAAGAAAGTCGCTACAATTATAAACTAGGAAAGCCCTAGCAATATATAAGATATATAAGAATTTTTAGAATTCGCAAATTTCTATTGTCAATTTATTAACCACTTTTTAGAAATTGCCTAGCTATTAGTAAACTTAATAAGGAAGAATATAAAATTTAAATAGACCGCGAGATATGAACGAGCTTTTAATAATTTAAAACGTCGCTTTATAACTACTCTAATTCTTGCTTATTTTAACCCTAGCCTTAAATATACTATTAAAACTAACTCGTCTAATTATGCGCTAGGGGGAGTGTTGTTATAATATAATAAGAATGGCGAACTACGTCTAGTAGCCTTTCTCTCCTAGAAACTCGCCTCTACCAAATTAAACTATAAGATATACGATAAGGAACTACTTGCGATCGTTAGATACTTTAAATAATAGCATCCTAAGCTAGAAGGATCGTTGTTTCTAATATATATATTAACGGACCATAAGAACCTGCAATACTTTATAACTATAAAATAATTAACGCAGCGCCAAATTTGTTAGGCCAAATACCTCTTATAATTCAACTTTAAGATTACGTATTAACTAGGCAAACTTAATTAAAAGCCTAATATATTAACACAATAATTATAGGACTTACCTATAAACGCCTCAGATAAACAGATTATAAATTAATTATGGATCTTACTGCCCCCTAAACGTTTTAAAAAACTACGTCCTATATTTCTAGATATAGAACTTAATAGAAATAAATCGGAAGTTAATAAATAGAAAATGGAAATTAATAAGCTAATAGAATATAAATATAAGAATAACGTATAGATAGTAAATATAATAAAGGCGATCTAAACTAGAAAACAATAGTATAAGGATATCATACTTACCAAATGCGAAATTTAAAATAATCGATTATACTATTAACAGAAGATGGTAGTTCTGAATTCCAAACCTTTATAATTTAAGATACTCGAATTTATATATAACTCCCCTATAGTAGGATATCCTAGCTATACAAAGATCTATAAGATCGTTTAATAAGTATATTACTAGCCTATAATATATAACTACGTACAGAAATACGTTCAAGCATATAGGATGTATATATATGGAAAAACCTCTTATATAAAGAAGTAAGAAGTACTTTAACCGCTACTAATTCCAATATAAAGATAGCGCGATATCTTAATTAACTTTATAGTTAACTTGCCTAGTAATAATAAGTTCGCAAATATTATAGTAGTAGTTAACTATCTTACGAAAATGCGATATATAATTTCTATAGACTTAATTAATACAATATCAGTAGCCAAATGTTTTATTAAGTACGTCTTTAAGCTACACAGACTTCCTAATACAATAATATCCAACTATAGAAGCTAGTTCGTTTTAGACTTCTGGCAAGCTCTATATAAACAACTAAGCATTGAAATACGACTCTTAACTGCGTTTTATCTAGAGATAGATAGTTAAACTAAAATTGCAAACGCGATTATGGAACAATACTTATAAATATACTGCTCCTACCTGTAAGACGACTGGGAAAAATGGCTACCCTTAGCTAAGTTTACTGCGAATAATACAATAAATATATTAATAGGCGTGATACCGTTTTACGCAACCTATGGACAAAACCCTTAACTTAGACTTAAGCTATAACCCAATATTAATATAACAGGACCCACGATTAAACGGATCCAGTTAATTAACGCGTATAACTTCGCCGATTGAATAAAGCAGTTAACAGAACTATTATAAAGTGAGTTAATATACGCTTAAACGTTATAGGAATGGCATGCGAATAAAGGACGAGCTCCCGTATGGGACTTTAAGGAAGGTAATATAGCTTACCTAAGTACACAAAACCTAAAGACTTAACGGCCTTTAAAGAAACTCAATTGGAAGTTCGCGGGCCCATATTAAATCGAGAAGAAACTAAGCCCGTACGCCTATAAGCTTAAACTGCTAACTAAAATAAAAATACACCCGACGTTTTATATAAGCTTACTATAACCTTTAAGAAACGATCCTATAACTTGCGAAGTACCACCGCTGTAATGGGCTCGTATAATTACTTCTAAACTAAAGCTTGTAGATTGCTACTATATAAGAATACTAAGCTAAGGAGGAGAAAAAGACTGGTAGAGACTGGTAAGATATAAAGGGGTCGTTAAGGCGCTAGTAGTAAGCGAGCTAATAGCGACTTAGTAGGATTTAGTAGGATTTAGCAGATTGCCTAGAAAACGGCAAATTGCCTAGGAAACGGCAATATAGTAGGTAACGCGCTCTAGCACCGTTATATTACCCCCCCCTCTTAAAAAAGCCTGCCCTTAGGCTTTGTCCAAGTTCTTTATTATTGTTTAAATTATTATAGTTATCTAGCCCCTCTTCCCAGCATTTAATCCAGCTATTTAACTTACGTGGTAGTCTAGAAAGGTCTAGGTAGGCTAGGTAGAAATCTTATAGCTTATAGGAAGAGTACTTAAAATTGGATGCGGGGTACCATTCTAGATCTTCGTTATAACCTACCTAGCTTATACGGTATTTTAAGGTACTATAGTCCTTCTTAACTGCTAAGATCTCTTTAACTTCCTATTTCTCATCCTCTGCAATCTAGATTAGCGGTAGGGGGTTATTATACTATCTAGGCAATGGGTTGTCCGCGGCCTTCCATAGTTAGTCTAGAAAGAAAATAGGGTGGATCTTTATTAACTCTGGTAGCGTAACTTTAAAAGAGTGCCCTACTTTTATAGGGATCTTATAGGGGCCAGCCATTTAGTGGTCTAGCTTATGGCTCGGCCTTTAGGTCTTCTAGTTCTTTGTTAATACCTATACCTTATCTCCTATATAGAAGTCTACCTCATAACAGTATTGGTTTACATTAGCCTCTTTCTTCTCTTATGCCTTTTTTATAATTGCGTAGGTAGTTTCCTAGGCTCTATATATTCTCTTAGCGAATATCTGGGCCTCTTTATAGCTGAGGCGTTCGCGGGCCGTTATAGGTCCTATAGGTCTATCCTAATTAAAGGATGTTCGTAGCTTATATCCATAGAGTAATTTAAATAGTAACATTCCTATACTATTATAAGGGAGCGTAAGCTGTGTGTAGTCTATTATAGGTAGTAGCTCCAACTAGTTGTCCTAGTAGTAGTTAATAAAGGGGCGAAGTTACTGGTTAAGGTATTAGTTTATAATCTTAGTTTGGCTGTTAGTCTAAGGGTAGAATATAGTAGAGAGCTTAATCTTAATCCTAAGGATATAATAGAATTCGTCCTAGAAGTCTAATATAAATTAGGGTCTATAGTTAGAAATAATTAACTTAGGAGCGCCATGGATCCGGTAAATGTTATTAATATATATGCGGGTTATATCTTTTGCAGTTATAGTCTTAAAGTAGGGGAGAGAAATGGCTTATTTGCTTAGTCGGTTAACTACTATAAAGGCCATATTATAGCCATATTTGTCCTTTAGGAATAATTTAAAGTCCATTATAATATGCTGCTAAGGGCGTTTGGGAACTAGTAGTGGTTATAACCATTTAGGGGTTCGATCCTTGGGGGTATCTGCCTATTTATAAGGATGACAATTCCTAATAAATTATTCTATGTTAGATAGAAGTCCTCACTAGTAGTAGCGAGGCGCTAGTAGTTAGTGGGTCTTGTTTTAACTAGGGTATACTGTAGAGACTTAATAGTGGGCTTTATAGATTAGCTCTGTTTGTAGATTATTGACGTCTGGAACTATAAGCCGTTCTTAGTATAAGAGCAGTCCGTCTTTTACTTCTAAATTAGGGTTGCTTTTTATAGCTTAGTCGCAGAGGGCTTTTAGGGATTTGGCTATGCGGTTTGTAATTAGGATGCGGTTAATTAGTTCTATTAGTTTATCTAGGATCTCTCCTTTTATAGGCGCCAGCTTATTCTATTTTGAGCTTAGTTCCTTAAGGATATATAGGTTAAGCTATTTGGGGCAGAGGAGGGCACGTGTCTAGTGCTAAGCCTTTAGCTTATTCTATAGTTCTACATTCTATTCTCTTTAGGTAAGGGCATTAGCTTTAGAATTTTGCCTACTAGGGCGGTATATAATTGTAAAGAAGAATTAGGAGAGTATTTTAGCCTACCTAGCCTGTTAACTAGTAAGCTGCTTTGTTATTATAAAATACTTAAGGGCTTTATAATTAGTATAGACTTTAATCTAAGAGTCTATGCTTCTAAGCTCTGCGCGCCACTAGAATAATAATTATATAATAGCTAGCATTTCCTTGTTATATACCTTGTAGTTATACTTAGCTAAAGCTATTATCTTTAAGAAGAATGTAATAGGGTACCACTCGCTATCTAGGTATAGCTGTAAAAGAATACCTGCTACTACTCTATTAGACGCGTCCGTTTCCAGTATTAATTCTAGGTCTGGGTTATAGTAATGGAGAATTAGGAAGGAGATAAGTCGTTTTTTTAACTGCTTAAAGGCTTCTATATAGCTATTATTAAAAATAAAAGGCGTATCGTTCTTAGTTAGTTGTATAAAAGGCTTAGCCACGACCCTATAATTATGGATAAACTAATAGTAGAAATTATAGAAGCTAAGAAAGGACTGGATACCTTTTATAGTATAAGGGGGTTTCTAGTTGCGTATTGCCTCTACCTTTTTAGGGTTAACTTTAATTCCTTCTATACTAACAATAAACCTAAGGTACTTTATTCTTTTTACTCTAAATTTATATTTCTTAATATTAACTTATAGGCCTATATTCCGCAGTCTCTCTAGGACCTTTTTAGCATAAATTTAGTACTTAAGTTTATTATCTAAGTATATAATAATGTCGTCTAGGTATACCGTGTAGAATTTATTAAGGTAGTTAAAAAGAATATTATTTATATACTGTTAGTACGTAGCTGGCCCATTTATTAGTCTAAAAGAAAGAACTTTATATTTATAAGAACCGTAGCGGATATAGAACGTTGTTAGATCCTCTAATATAGTGTCCATCCTAATTTAGTGGAAAGCTTAGCGGACATTAAGCTTAGTAAAGATTTTGGCTCGGCTTAGACGTATAAGGGTCTTATTAATTAGGGGGAGAGGGTAACAATCTTTCTAAGTAATAGCGTTTAGTTTTTAATAGTTAATGCAGGAGTGGAGGCCTTTATTAGGTTTCTTTATAAATAAAATAGGGGAAGTAAAAGGGGCCTAACTTGGCTCAATAAACCCCTTATAGAGGTTATTAATTAAGTACTACTTGGTTGCTTTTAGTTCCTCTATAGTTTGCTAGTAAAGGGGGCTATAACCTAGAGAGTTGTCAGCCTCTAGTTAAATCTTATAATCGTAGGTTTAGTATAGGGGCAGTATATCTAAGGCTGTTTTTAAGAACGCGTCTCTATAGTCTAAGAGGTACATAAAGAGGAGGCGCTTAACTGGCTCCTTATTAGTTTCCTCTACTAGCCCTTCTTCCTTCTTATTAATAATCCGGTTAATTTTATATAAGCTAGTTGTAAAGACCTTATTGTCCTTCCGATATATATTAAAGTGGAAACCTATAGCGCTAATTGCCGTAATATCTACTATAGGGGGGTTGTATAATAGTAGGGGTGTCCGCGGCCTTGGGGGCCTTTAGCGTATTAGCATTATCTTTACTCCTTTTAGCTCTTATTATATCTTCCAAAGGTTATCCTTTATGTCCTATTAGTATATCCTCTTCCCTATTAGCCGGATCTCCGCAATTTAAAAGTTGTCTACATTACTATCTATTCTACTTTTATAAGTAGAGTTCTCCTTAACCGCAGTCCTTTGGGGGAGTATCCTTATTAGTATAGAGTTCTTACTGGCCTTATAGTAGGCATCTTCTTAAGCGAAGGCTAGGTCGCGGTCCCTAATATTCTATTAATAGATAGGGTTGGCCTTTGCAGCTAATATCTTATAGTTAGTACGGATTTCTCTAATAAAGAAGGGTAACTTTAGTCTATTCTCCGGCTAGATAAACTGTTTTTGTTAAATATTTAGCCAAATATTAAAGTAGGACATCTATTTTTGGCTGAGGATTATGTTATAGGACCCTAGGTTTAGGATATAGAAGGAGATACCAAACTAGCGTTGTCTATTAATGGTAATATATAGCTTTAAGGTATAGGTAACTGGCTTACTGGATTAGCCGTTATAGCCTTTTACTTAAATAGGCTTCTCTAGTTAGGTAGTATTTACATTTAAGAACTTAGCAACGTTATTTATATAAGCGGTGTTTATAAAAGCAAAGCTATTTGCTCTAGTGTTAATAAGGGCAGTTATATTAACTCTATATCTATTTTAAGATACTATATATAGAACCGTAAAGTACTTACCACCTATTAGCTAACTTAGATTAATCTCTTTAAGATTAATAGGATACCCTAGGGGGGAGTCTTTCCCTAGGGTTCTTCTTTTCCTAACTTATTAGACGTTTCTTCTTCCTCTATCTCCTTAATATTACCTATATTCTTTGGCTTTGGGCAGGATATAGCAAAGTAACTATCCTTTTTATAATTAAAGTACGTAACCAATATAGGGTTAATTGGGGTGTGGCAATGAGTATTAGCTAAAGGTATAGTATATAGCGATTTAGACAAGGCTTATAAATAGGTAGTTATAACTGCTTTTAGTATAAGGGCGGTTATAGATTATCTTCCAACGCTAGCTCCCATTGGCGTGGCGGATAGGTTACTAAAACTACGGGATTTCTTTAGTCGGTTAAAATAAGCATTAATTTATTTTAGTTCTAAATCTAGCGACAAACATTAGGCTGCGAGTTTTTAGTAGGTTAGTAGGTTGTCTAAAGCTACCGCAATCTTCTTTTATAGTTAGACTGTTAGCTTATTATATAGGTCTAATTAGTAGTTCCTAGGAGGAACCTAGCCTTTACCTACTAGGTATAAGAATTAAGTCTAGAACTTAGTAAAGGATTAGTTAGGTTTTATTATTAGGCGATTATAGTTATAACGGGCATCCCGTACTTTATTTAGATTAATATAAATAGTAGCCAGGTGCTGTATTATCTTATTAATAGATATAAACTAAATAGGTAACTTGTCCTTAAACTTAGCCTAGAGGTATTGCTAGGCGTCCCTAATGGTTTGACCAAAGAGGTAGAGTATTTTAGCTTCTTTAGAGGGGAAATGGTTATAGTTAATATAAAGCTTTCCTTATACCTAGATTCTCTAGTTTTTAAAGGTTAGGTCTATACCGTTTAATAATAGTAGGGGGTTAGGGAGCTTAACGGACTTTAATTACTTCGTTATTATATCTGTACTCTTTAGTATATTGCATTTAGTTAAGCAAATAGGTTAACTAAGGCTTTATAAAGGGGAGGCTAGGCTATTTTATAAGGCAGCAAGGCTTTTTAAGATCTCCTTTAGAGTCTCTTATATACTTTAGGCTTAAAGATAATTAACCCTCTAATTAGCTGCAAGGACACGAATCTGCTTATATATGTTTATAACGTCATTATTGTCTTTAATTTCTGATCCTAACTAGATCTTATATTCCTCTTAGGTAGAGGCAGGTCTTTTAAATAAGCTCGCTTTAGGTGCCATTGTCGGCTTTCTAAGGTTTATTAGGATTATATAATTCAGTTTTAATTCCGGGTTTTTTTTTGGGGTATAGGTTAAGTACAGTCTGGCCTATAAAGTGGGATATTATTAGGGCCTTCTTAGGTATAGTAGTGTGAGTTTTTCTTTTTAATGTCTGAGTATAACGCGTTAACGCGTTGTTATAGATAAAGGTCCTTCTTTTCTAGGGTGGGATATTATTAAGGCCTTTCTAGGTGTAACGAAGCCTTGTAGCAGGAACTACGGTGGACTTGTTAATGGGCTAGGTATATAGATATTAAATGAAGTCAATAATGTAATAGTACAAAGTATAACTGGTATGGAGTGGTTGCCTAATAGATTAACTCTAATTGTATTTTAAGATTTACTATACGGAAAGGAACTATCTAGGTAGGGACTGTGGTCCTTTAAATACACATCTATACTCCTAAGAAACTCTCCTTGTATGTAAGGTACGTGATAAACATATTAAATATTATATTCCCTACGTTCCTTACGTTTACTATGTTTAACACCATGTAACCTTACTTACTATTCTTTATTACATAGTTCTACCGGCTCTATTCTGGACTGTACCTATATTAACTAACTAGCTTCTTCCAACTCCTCTCCTAGCAGTTATAATATTGTACTTAAAGCGTCCATAACACTATCTCCCTTCTCTTTATCTTTATCCTTAAAGATTCCTAATATCTCTAAGTTGTTCACTAGAGGTATAATGTCCGTTTAATTAGTCTGGTTAATATTGTTGCTTATTATGCCTAAAGCTTCTCTTCTAAAAGCTCCTCCTTCTTTCTGGGTTGAGCGTCGCCTTCGCACTACGGCGTGTATTATTTTATTAGGTAAGATAATGCTATCTCCATATTCTTATTGTGCGAAAGAGGGGTTGGTCTGTATTACATTAGCAAGTCCTGCCACTTAATAACCCTCTTCCTATGCGGAATACACTAAAGCGAATATTTATTCGTCCTGTGACGTTCGCTCTGTTTCTAACGCTAAGTATATACGTCCTATTACTTTTAACAATCTTTATGTTCCTTAGTTAATTACTCTTAGGGTCTTATGTTTAATCTAAAGCTAACCGTCTTAAGGACGACGTGTCTCGTGCCTTAGTAGAGGTTTATTGTTTTACTAAAGAGGCCGCTCGTGCCCTTAAGGCCCAGTAAACTGCCTTAACTCGTCTTTAACGTCTTTAGAAGGTGCGTAAGAAGGTGCGTTTTAAAGAGTGGAAACTTGTGGAATAAGGTCTTTAGGAACTTGGTGACAAGAGGATGAACCTCCCTCCTAAGCAGGGAACAACTCTAAATACATTAGCAGGTATTCCTCCTGTGTCCCCCTTAGGCGGTTCATTCTTTAACAACTCTTCCTTATTAATGCTGCCTAACCCGTTCTCTTCTAATACTCCCATACCTTTCCCATAACGTTTTTCAAATTGTCTAGTAGTTCCTAGGTAGTCTCTTTATAGCCTATCCACTTTACTTTATACTAAGTTTCTTTATTAATGTCCTTATAACTAACAATCTTTAAAACTTGCTATTTATCTTCTTCCTATCCTCTGTACGTGTCTACCTTATAGACTAGTGGCTTAACATTCCCATATACTAGCTCTAGCATTGCGATATACTATATAGAGTAGATTTTCATCTTCTCCGGTAAGTTAAGTCTATATATAACTTCTAAAATCTTTACCTTAACTATAAATAGTCCTAGTTTAACATGGTCTAACTTTTTGCTTAGTCATTAACTCTTGAAATTTTTATATAGTAGCTATACTTTATCTCCCTCCTTAAGATCTGGTCCCTTAGATCTCCTAGCATTATAGTACCTTTTTATTCTTTCCTATACTAGTTTTGCTATATTTTTAAGGTAATTATAGAGATTTATTAACGTCTCCATTCTTTCTTTAGCTGTGCTATTCATTTTCTTTACTTATTATGGCGATAACAATATTCTTAGCTTATATCCGTAATTTGCCTTAAAAGGTAATATGCCTATCCCTTCCTGTGGTGTTACATTATATACAAACTATATAACTGGTAACAATAACACCTAATTATTCTATGCGTGATTAATATAGTGCCTTAGATACTATTCTAGTGTCTAGTTTAGTCTTTCTGTTTAACTATCTGTCTACAGGTAATACGCGGTTGATATTGCCGCTTAAACCCCTTATTCTGCTAAGAATACCTCCTAGAATGCTACTATAAATCTTAGATCTCTATCTAATATAATCTTACTTAGTGCTCCGTGTCTTATAAACACTTCTTTAATATAGATTCTAGCTATATCCTCCGCTGAGATTTCTTTTATGCACAGTACAAAGTAACCCCACTTGGTTAGTTTGTCCACTATTACTAAGATTGTGTCGTAATCTTGTCCTATAATAGGGTCTCTTAACTTTAGTAACTTAACAATAAAGTCCCATAATATAACCTCCTATGGTCTCTCTAGTGTTTTAACTGGTTATAGCCCTCTATATAGCTTATATCTCACTGGCTTGTTTCTTTAGCAATCTGGATATTTCTTTATAATTTGTCTTACTAGTCCCTAGATTCCTTAAACAATATATTCCTCTTAAAGTCTTAACACTAAGCCTGTAGCTCTATTGTGTCCTTATATTATTCCCTTGTGGAACTCTATAATAAACTCTTTTGCTATACTTCTTAGTACATACATAGCTTCTTAGTTTTTGTACTGCTCTAAGTCTAGATCCTTACTCTATGCTTCTTGGATCTTTTATAACTACTTGCTTTCCAGTAACTTATAGGTCTAACTTTCTTCTCTAGTTACTGTAATTTTTGGATGATTATACCTGATTAACCCATTTTTATCTTTGCATAACATTACTCCTAACAGCTTGTCTTTGTTTTATAACTCTACTTTCCTACTTAAAGCGTCTACTTGTGCATTGTCTATGCCTTTAGTATACTAAATTTTAAAATAATACTCTATAAGTATCTCTGCCCATCTAACCTGTCTTTAGTTTAGTTCCTTTGTTATTAGGAACCCTATTAGGTTCTTATAGTCCATAAATAGTTTCTCTATGCCTTGCAAGAATGCTCTCTATTCCTTAAGTGCTACAACTATTCCTAGCAACTCCTTATTATAGATGTCATAGTTCAACTCTGGTGGTGTCATTTTTTAACTATAATATGCTACTGGATGCTATACGTCCTTATGCTTCTATAGCAAGTATGCTCCTAGTGCAAAATCTAACGCGTTTATTTCCATAACCATATCTAACCTTAGTTGGTAGATTTTGAGGATTAGACCTTAGGTAAACAACTCCTTAAGTTCCTTAAACAACATCTTTTACTTATCTCCCTATACCCATAGTTCCTCCTTTTTCATAAGTCTTATAAATGGCTTAATGCTTTTCAACTATTATGCTATAACCCTCCTGTAGTAGTTATAAAACCCTAGGAACAATCTTAACTATATAATATTCTCTAGTTCTTACTAGCTAACTATAGCTTTAACTTTCTTTAGGTTTATACTAATTTTTCCTAGTTTAATAATAAATCCAATAAAATTGGTCTTCCTGGTAAAGAACTTGCATTTCTTAATTGCTACTGGCATCTTTTTTTCTTGTAGTCTCTTTAAGACCTACTTAACATATTCCTTATGTTCTTTCTTACTTATTGAGTAGATAATAATGTTATTAAAATATACTATAACAAATTTATTAAGGTGTTCTCCTAATACGCTGTTAATTTGTTTTTAAAATGTTGCTAGTGCGTTTATAAGCCCAAACTGCATTACTAGTGGTTTATATAGTCCTTCCTTTAACCTAAAGGCTGCTTTCCATTTATTACCTTCCTTAATCCTAATCTAATAGTACGCCTATTTTAGATCTATCTTTGTAAAGACTTACGCACTGCCTATCCTATCTTGGATCTTGCTAATTAAGGGTAAAGGTGTGAGGGGAACTTGTAGACAGGGGGCTATAAGGACACGATTGTGGAACAAGATAGATTGGTGAGAGAGATGAATCCTTGAGGAGGTAAGGCCTTGAGGATCGTGGAGACTATATACTACGGGCACGTGCCTCCGGCACGTGACCGACGGCCATCTAAGGGGTGTCTGGGGGTTGTCCTGAGGGCAACCTAAGGTGACCTGCAATAATATCCCTTACATTGCCCCCCCCTTTCTTGTGGTTGGCCCCTGATCGCTATTACCTTGCAGTAAAGGGAGATTATGAGGGCTTGTCCTAGAAGGGGTTTGGAAAGATGTTGGCATGCTGCTATATATTATCTATCTATCTAACCCCTGCTTTGAACTCCTGAAAACCTTAATAAGGAAAAACATAACTGGAGAAAAGATATAAGGATTGCTAGGAGACCCATTAGAAGCCTACTAGAAGTATACTGGTGACTACCTAGGCTAACCTAAGGATTTTTATACAACTTTACTTCTAAGCCTTTATGCCAGTCTACAATTAATTGCAAGTGTTGTAGGTAATTTGGTGTTCCTAATATAGTTCCATAGAACCTTTTGGTATAGGATTTAACATATAGGGCCTTAGCTCACCGTTGTCTTTAACTATTAAGATATAATCTATAATCCTTTCTCCTGATCCCCTGCGTCACTAACGCATTGCTCCCGCATTTGCCCTTGGGCTGCTATATGCAGTTAGGTAATTAATTAGTTAATTAAAAAGACTTATCTCTTAAGATTTAGTGTATATGGTTTCAAATCTAGTGGTCCTATGCTATATAATTGGTATAGCTTTACTGCCTAGCAAATAGGAGACACTTTGCAATAGCGCCTATAGCTATTATGCGACTATTAAAGACGTTTGTAACGTTGTTCTTTTGATATTATAGTATCGTTTAGGTATAATTTAACCTATATATATCTTTAATTAACGTCTTAATTGCCTTCCCTGGCCGCGTAATCAGTTTTTATAAGGAAGTAATGGTTAAATAACTTATATACGTGTTTCCTTCCTTCTAAATAACGCTATTGTAACGGAGTTATATCAGCAAGGTTGCGGCTATTTACTGGAAGGGTATTAGATAGTGAAGTATAAGGACACCTTGCTTATTAAGCTGTTCCTTTTCCTTAATACCTTACTTCCCATTATTAACCTTTGTCCAATTTTGGACGTATCTTTGATATATTATTAAGATTTTCTTCTTTTCCATTATTATTTTAGTATGCCTCTTTATTCTCCTACTGACTGCTCTTCTAAGCCAATTCCTTAGCGTATTCTGGCCCTGCCGCTGTATATAGAACCTTAACCTCCGCTAACCCGCAACTGGTGCTGGTCCTGCCTAAATGATTTTGCCTGCACGTTTTTAAAAGACTAGAAGTCTAATAAGAGGATTCTAGAGGCTTGTAATAAAACGCACTGTATTAGATCTAATACCTTTAGTTCTTGTAATTAATGCATGTATATTAAGAGCGGCAGTTGTGTTAAGGTAAGTTTTTCTATTTTTAATAGATTTCCATTGCTAACTTTAAGCTTTAATAGCCTAGGCCTAAGTGGCGATGTTCCTTTAATATCCTTGACTACTATATTGCCCGGGCTCTCTCTTATTTTAGCGCAAACGCTGAATGACTTGGTTAAATTTAAGACTATACTATAGCTATCTATACTGCCTATAATTCCCAGCAAGCCAGCTAGCAACGCCTTATGCGAGAGCAAGGTTGGTACACTAAGGATAGGGTAAGAGATAGGGGTAATAAGAAGAAGGTTACTGTCTATTATAAGAAGGAGTTTGCGCATATGCGTTAAGTTTTAAAAGAGCATAATATAATGCGATATTAGGTAGGTTACCCTTTGGGTACCTAATGGATAGGTAACTAATAGTTGCTATAGTAAGGTCTTGGTGGTTCTGGACTATACTAGCTAGCTAACGTCTCTGTTTATTCTGGGCTTAAGTATATCTTTATTAACTATAAGCTGACACCACAAGAGCTTTATTGGTATTGGTTTAAACCTAATATTGGTGTTAAGCGTTTAAGGATCTCTGCCCTAGCTATACCTCATTATCCTACCCCTATTTTTATGCCTACTTGTACCCCTACTAAGGGGTCTGGATCCCATTTTTGTTAGCCATTACTTAGTGGCCTAATAGATACTAATCCTGCTCCTAAGGATAAGGCATAGTGGCTTTTTAGATTGGGTATTTGGGATTTATTCTTGTATATAGTAGCAATTGAGAACCTTGATTAGGTACTTAGAAAGGCCTTAAAGGGCTTTTAGAAAGGGCTTAGGAGCCCTAAAAATAATGTTCCTAATATAGATTAATAAATGGGAATGTAATTCTAGCAAAATGCCCTATTAACTCTATACTATGTATATAAAAAGGCTAAGGACCTATCCTGCCTTAGGCTATAGCCCTAATCCTTATAGTTTCCAGAGCCTGTCTGTTCTATATCCAATTTGACCTATTTACTCTTTAGGGCCTTTTATGGTCTACCACGAGCTTTCTTTATAGGTTGCGATAACACCGTAGTATTAGAGCGCTTTCTATAATTTGCAGATTATAGACCTTAGTCCTAATATTCTTTTAGAATATCTTTATAATATTTAAGGTGATTCTTTAGTTCCTATATAGAGTTCTTAGCGGGCTAGCCTAGCTATTTGACTTTATATTAAAGCTTGTTCTTAACAGACTTATGGCGTAGTATAGCTTTAACCTTATACCGCTCGCCCACCACCTTAGGGTGTTTAATTGGGCCTAGATAGAAGTTCTTTTCTAGCGGTGGTCTATGCTATAGCTCTAGTAGGTTTATGTAAAACACTAGATATATACAGGCCATAGATAGGGGTAGCTAGAGATAGTAGGCTAGCTTGCTAATTTATTCCTTGACTTGGAAGGGACCTAGGTATCTTGTATTAAGCTTCTTTAATAGTTAATGGGTTTTGATATTTGCTAAATATAATAGAACCTTATCGCCTACTCCGAAATGCTTGTCCTGGTGTTTATAGTTGTACTAGAGTCTCTGCTGCTCTTAGGCATCTTATAGGCTTTACTTTATATGCTTTTATTACTCCTTCTATTTCTAGAGGTATCCTTATACTCTCTAGTAGATGTCCTTTGACTTCCTAATAGGATCCCATAATTGATTATGTGGCCTTAGCCAGTAATTACTAGGTATACTATTAAACCTAAATAGTTAGACGCTATAGGCAATCTGGATTGGTATATACTTATATAATATATGTTGCTTTGAATTATAAGCGTACTCCGCGTACAGAAGTAGCTCGCACTAGTTGTCTTACTAGTAGTTTAAATATATTCGTAGGTAAGACTCCAGTTTTTAGTTCTAACGTTCTGTTTACCCATCCGTTTATAGATGGAAAGCTGTACTATAATAGTGGTCTATCTTTAAATAAAAGCATAGATCCGACTAGTACTGGCTTATAAAGACACTGCCCCTATTAGTAATAATAGAGTGCGGCTAGTCTACTTTAAGAAAGCATTTCTCCTTAATTAGGCTGGTAAGTGCTTGTGTATTGATTGTCTTGTTAATAGGAAGGTATTGGACGTACTTTGAAAACCTATTAATAAGTATAAGGACCAAATCATATGTTCGTCCTTGGCCATCTTTAGATGGCGGGAGATCTGTAATAAAGTCTATAGCGTAATATTACTATGGCTTACTAGCGGGGGGAACTAATTTAAGTAGACCCTATAGCTTGTGCCTACGGATCTTGTATACTTGACACTTCTTATAATAGCTAATATACTCCTTTACTTCCTGCTTGAGCTTTGGCTAATAGTATTTGCGCTAAAGTAATTCTACTGTCTTAGCTTGACTATAGTGGCCGCCTAAAGAATTGTTATAATTCCTTATAAGGATCTTCTGTTGTAGATTTGCTTTATATAGCACCTAAACCTTGCCATTTCTATATAGTAGGCCCATTGGGTCTAGTTTCTAATTTTAGTACCTTATAGCTTTCTTTCCGTTACGTTTCTAGTCTACTTCTGTATTGAAGATGGCATAGAAAGCGTCCCTCCGTTATACCTTATGGATGAGATCTGTTAACCTTTTAGATAGTTTCTAGGTAAAAGCTATTTTGTCTTATACTACTCCAAGTACAAGACTTGATGGTACTATAGATCTTGCAACTCTTTAATGCGTGTGCATTAGGAAGGCCGCTATAAGGTTGAAGTCCTTTAGTTATTATAGGGCTCTGAGTTCCAATTGCTCTATAGCTTTGCTTTTAGCTTAAAGGGATAGCTTAGTAATTAGAGGTGGCGTATTACTAGGTTCTGAAGTTATATTAGGGATGTCCTGTTTAGGTATATTCAGACCCTTATTGGCCACAAACCGGGTACTAGCTGGAACGTTAGTAGAAGCTAATGGGGTTTACACCGCCTGAGACTTGGTATATAGAGCTATAGGTGCTTAAGCATCCCACACCTAGAGCTTGTTCTGTAATGTAGGGAGTAAGATATCTATTATCTGTTTTCCTTCTCCTGTTTTAAAGCCTTTAGTATAGTCTGGCCGTCGTGATGGTCTATTAGTAGGGTTGTTCTCCCCTGGCTTATATTTGATCTTAAAATTAAATTACATAAGCTCCTCTGCCTATCTGGCTTATTGAGGTGTAAGCTCCTTTATAGTTATAAAGTAGCGTAGATTGTAATAATCTAAAAGTATATAAGTGGTATAGCTTGCATACTTAAGGTAATGTCGCCACTATTTAAAGCAGTTGACTATAGCCAGCAGTTTCTTATTGTAGGTATAATACCTAACTTTAGGCCCCTAGAATTTTCTACTGTAGAATGCTACTGGTCTCTAGTAGAGCTAGGTAGCGTCTGGATCCCTATTAGGTTATAGTAGGATACTGGCAAGGGCGAAATTTAATACATTAGTGATTATTATTAATGGCTAATTTGGGTTAAAATGCCGCAGCAATAGAGCTTCTATAAACTTTATTTATAGTTCCTGGAAGGCATCCTGAACCTTTCCAGGCCATAACTATGGTTTATACTATTTAGTTGGTCCCTTCTTGGTTTTCTTCCTTCCCGCCTTTAAGCTTTTTGCTCCTTGGGCTGGGTCTTAGGAAGCTTCCGTAATATAGTTAAATAGGTATTGGGCGACGTCTAAGTAGTTATAAATAAAGCGCCTATAAAAATTGGCAAAGCCTAGAAACACTTAAACATCCTAGTAGCTCTCTAGCTCTAGCCACTCTTGGATTGTTTGTACCCATACTAGGTCTATAACTACGCCTATAGGCGTTATAATATAACCCAGAAACTTAACCTGCTTGGTATTAAAGGTATACTTTAACGCCTTAGCGTAGAGGCCCTAATTATCTAAACGTTCTAGTACTTAGCGGATGTGTTGCTTATACTAATCCTTATCTTCTAAGTAGATTAGGATGTTATCTAAATAAATAATATATATGCGGTTAACTAGTCCCCCTAAGGCTCTGTAAATATATAATTGGAATGTTGTAGGCGCATTGGCTAGCCTAAAAGGCATTACTATATACTTAAAGTGGCCGTATTGGGTCTTAAAAGCGGTCTTCTACTTATCCCCTTCTTTGATATGGAGCCTATAATAGGCGTTTTGTAGATCTAGCTTTATGAAGATCTTCGCCCTAGATAGTTAATCTAGCATTTTACTAACTAGTGGTAGTAGGTAATAGTTCTTAATTGTAACTTTATTAAGACTGTAATAGTCTATATATAGCCTTATAGTTCCATCTGGTTTTGGGATAAAGAGAATTGGTGCGCCTACTAGCGACTTACTAGGCCGAATCCATCCCTTTTTCTATATACTATTAAGGTATTCCTACAGGATCTTAAGCTCTTTGTAAAAAAGGTTGTAAATAGGAAGGTTTAGGGGTTATTTACCCTCTTTTAGATTAATTACATGATCGTATTCTAAGTTCTACGCTATAATTTTGGCTCGCCTACCTGAGAATACCCTTAGTAAGTCCCTTAGGCCTAATGGAATATTTGATAGATTGGGGTCGCGTTTGTCCTCTATATTGTCGTTGGGTAGGTCCTGGAGCTCCCTTGGGACGCTTATGGGTAGCGTCGCGCGCTGTGGTGGTTGTTTGTATATAGTTGCTACCGTATATTAAACCGTTTCATGCGGTAGCTAGTGGAGGGTAGGGAACTCTTTGACGCAGCGTTTGAGGTGCCGTAGTATATTCTCCGTATATTGCTTGAGCCAGAGTAACCCGTGGCGGTAGAAGTATCTTATAAAATCTTCAAGATCGCCGCCTCCCTGCAGTGTCTTTGCAACCTGTTTGGTAGCTCCCCGTGGGGTCTCTATTATAGAGGGGTTATTACCTATGCTAGGCTCTATACCCATCCTGCTATAGAACAGGGGTTCGATCCGATACTCCTTTAGGTATAGAGCGTATACTATTTTACCTAGAGCTATATCTTCTAGGATGTCTTTTAAGCTTGCTAGTAATATACGCCCTTCCGATTCTTTATTATTCTACTATTTAAAGGCTCCTATCTTAAAGTGTATTTTAGGGTCTGCTTTTATAAGCTAAGGGTATCTAAGAATAAGGTTATAGCCTTTAAAGTTAGCCACCTAGAAGGGTTGCGGGCTAACTACCTTGGTGCGGTTATGTATGTTGGCCACTAACACTATAAGCTTATAGGCACTGTGTAGTTTAATTTAATACTCATCTAGGAACCCTATAATAGGTTTCCGCCACCTTAGTGACGGGATAAGCTTATACTCTTTTACCAAATCGTATTATATAAGATTAATTTCGGTGCCGCTGTTATACAGTGCTTGGAACTAATGTACCTTACCTATAGGGAGTACCATTTCCAGCTTAATAGTAATATAGAGAGTCTCTCCTTCCGTATCTTGCCCTAGTTATAGCCGGGAAAGGTCTATAACTAGGGCTTTTCTTTTTTTGGATTATTAGTGTGGTTATTACCCTACTTGTTTTTCTAATTGGGTTTGCCTCTAGAGAAGTTTTCTTTTAACCTTTTAGAGTGTTCCCATAAGGGTGCTGGATGGGTGTTGGGTTGGCCCTGGGAGTCTTTCCCATTGCTTAAGGTCCCTAACTTTGACCCTTCTAAATTTCTCTTTAAGAACGGCTTCTTTGAAGTTTAGGTCTGCCCTGCGTTGCTACTAGAGTGCCTGTGCTTTTAGTGACCCCTTAGCTTCCTACTGGAAGAGGTCTAGTTCCTTACTGTATCCTTAGCGTTTAGAACTGCTTGTTTAAAATCCGCATATATGGTGATCCGCGGTAGGGCTCCTATACGCTTCATTTTATTATAAATTGCTGGCTTAATTCTAGCCTAGATAAATCCAATCTTCTCCTTTTTATGGACGCTACCGTCCTCGTTTTTAAAGGGCTCTAGATCTATTAGTTAAGTATAAGTTTCCATAAAGTTTATAAACTAGCGGAAATTGTGGCGGTTAAGCTGTGTTCTATTCCAGAATAGTTCTATATAATTATATTATATAACGTGCGGATCTTAAGTCTACTTCTTTAGGAAGGTTTATAGCTGCGGCTATAAGGTAATTTACTCTTTATTAAGCTAATTAAGTGCAATCTGGTTTAGTAATTGGTCTTTAATCTTGCTAATAATCTAGTGTATACGCTCTTTGGTATTATCTCGTATTATTAGCATCTTAAAGAAGTTATCTACCTTATAAACCCAATCGTCTAGCTATTAGGCGTTGGGTCTATAATGGAGTTCTAGGCTGTTAGAGGCCTTAGCTAATTAGTCTATATCCTTTTTCTATTTATAGTATAGATAACTCTCTAAGTCTTCCATACTTTCTTAGGTAGATACTAGGTAGCCCCTAAGAAGCCCTTAGCCTTAGCTAGGTTATAAAAGAGTTTATCTAGCCTAGATTAATCCCTACTAGATCTAGATTTGCCCTTAAAGGGTTCTAATATATTTACTAGTAGCCTCCTCCTATATGGCTTCTAAGAGCCTTATAATAGCTTCCTAATATCCATCTTAAAGGATATCAGTATAAAGCTCTTAACTTTCCGAACTTAGGCCTAGGGAAGCTCTGGCTATAGAAGTAGTATTAGTACTAGTAACTAGTGTAGGCTTCCTAACAAGGCTTAGGTTTTAAGTTAGTGTTTAGGTTAGGTTACTAAAAGGGGTAGGCCCACTTGGCTTATAAGCAGTCTGTGCGCCGCCACTATGCTAATTGTAGGTTGATGGTCTTCTAGGAGGGTTCCGGTTGGATCCCTAATTAGACGTGTTAGTATATTCCTCTGGTATTTCTGGCTTAGGGGAAGATCTTAGAGTTGCTTCTGGTGCTTAATCTTCTAATTGGCCTAGGTGGGGCCGGAGGGGTTCCGGTTGCTTTTTGGCAGCGTTGTGACTGTTATAGAGGGTGTCTGCGTTTTCCTCCGCGTTGTTAGTGACTGTAGGTGTGCGAGAGTCTTTAAGCTCCTGGCGCATCTAGGTGTTAGGGCTTGTTTAGCCATCTTGCCTAGAGGTTTGTATTGTTGTAATCTTTTACTATTGGAGGGACCTTCCTGCCTTAGCGCGACGGCTTTCTATAAGGTATTTGTGGAGTTTCTGTTTAGGTTATCGCGAGATTTTTAAGGGAGGATAGTAGGTGTAAATAAAAATATAAATAATCTAGTTCTTAAAGCCAGCTGCCCTTCTAAAAAGAGTAGGAAGGATTTAAATGTGAGGGGAACTTATAGACAGGGGGCTATAAGGACATGATTGTGGAATAAGATAGATTAGTAAGAGAGACAAATCCTTAAGGAGGTAAGGCCTTGAGGATCGTAGAGACTATATACTACGGGCACGTGCCTCTGGCACGTGACTAATGGCTATCCAAGGGGTGTCCAGGGGTTGTCCTAAGGGCAACCTGAGGTGACTTGCAATAATATCCCTTACAAAAGGATACCTATCCTTTTGTGTAATACTGTTTAACTATCTATAGTTAATACATAACCTAAGTTTTCCGTTTTTCTTTGGTATAAACAGTACTGGATATCCTGCTAATAACTATAACGGTCTAATATACCCCTTTTATAGGTTTTCTTAGATAAACTCTTTAAGCGTTACTAACTTAGTTTTAGTAAGCTTGTAGATTGGAAAGAACTTTAGACTAGTTCCTGGTTTTAACTCTATCTTATAATTCTATGCTATATACTCTAACAGCTTCTTACTTTCTAGTAACTATAACTTTTTACTATACTTATAGTATTTCTTTGGTACGTAACTTAAGCCTCACTTAGTCTCTTTATATGTCGCTCCAACTTAGTACTATATTAACTTGGTTTATTATTGCATCTTATATTATTAAGTACCTCCAATATTAACCTATCCTATAACCCAACCAACCTTTAGATTATATTCCTGTAACTAAGGCATTCCTAGTATTACCTCGTCCTTTCCTAATAGTAGGATATTAAAAGATATTTTGACCTGTCTCCTTTTAATAGTTAACTAAATAGGTCCTGTCTTAAGGTTAATAATGCCTCCTTTATAGGCTATCTGATCTCCTAAAATTGTTGTAAGTAAATATAGGTGTTTTTTTTGCCTATATGGTAACCCTATCCTTTCTACTGCTGCTAGTAATATATGGTTTCTTATTGCTCCACTGTCTATTAATGCTTTAAACTACTAATCTTGCCACTTAGCTTTTAGGTATAGGTGTTGTCCCTAAATTCCTTTAAGGGTCTAAGGCTCTACTACTGGCTCCCTCTAGTCCTGTGGGCCTCCCCTTTTCCTAACTGTTAGCTACTAGATCCTATTTATACTTGGTCCTCTCTTAGCTAATACTTAGTTTACTTTTTATCCTCTATATGCCATAGATAAGTGTTCTTTAGATAGTTCTACTACTATTATCTGTCTAGGCATTCTTCTATAAGGAATCTTCCTGGTTAAAGTATTAGGTCCCCTTAACTCTATACTTCTCCTAGGTGCCATCTATGTATATACTTAGTGTCTCTGTACTTCTGATCTTCTGGTGCCTAATATATCCTTATTAGGTACTTCCGGTTCTTATTCTTTAGTGCTCTATGTATATTATATATATTATCTACATAATCTATCCACAATAGTGTATAATATGCTAAGTAACTTAGGTTAACTCTTGGCTTATTACCCTTTTTAAGTTTAAACCTCTATTTTGCTAATCTGACTGTTGGTCTTTATTTATAGGTACTAAGACTTATTACTTACTTTTCTAGTCCCTAGATCCTTCTTCTAGGTCCTTTAATATCATAATTAATGCTCCTTTAATATGATTTATGCGTTTTTCCGTAATGGGTTGGTCTTAAATAACTTTTTTATTCAGCCACATATAGAAGTCTTTTTATTTATTGCTGTGTCACTGCCTATACCACTTTTTATATAACTGGTTTAGTGTATATAGCCTGTCTGTTAGAAAGTACCATATTATTACTACGTTATAACATCCTTTGGTATATCTTTCTTTGAACCTAGTTAGAATTCCTAGATCTTCTTCTTATTCCAACTTGTCTAACCACTTTACTCTAGGCGTCCCTGCCTTAGGCCTATTAGTGACTCTTTATATAGGTGCTCTGTCCCTTATATATCCTGGCATAGCTAATCTCTTATCTAGCTTCTATTCTTGCCATACAATAATTCTTTGCCTAAACTTATCTATAGTTTCTTATTTTCTGCGTCTTGCAGCTAGATCCTTAAAGTCCTTTTGCTTCTTAATTACTATATTAACTTTTTAACCTTTAGGCTGAACACTGCGTTTACCTAGGATTAACGTTATTACTTATTCCCCAAACTCGCTATTTATAAACTTACGTCCTGTACTTATTCATTTGCCTTTAAACTAAGTTACTGCCCTTTCCCATTAGTTCTCATCCATTATGGGTTCTTGGGTATATCTTATCTTATTTTAAGAATCTTAACTTCCTCTTATCTCTTCTTAAAAATCTTAAGTGCTTAGCCTTTTACCTTTATTAAGTAATGAGCTAGCACTAGTAGTCATCTACTTGCTTAACCGTCCTTAGGTATTACTCCTTTTATCTTATAAAGCAATAAATACTGTATCTAATAGTATTATAATGCCCATTACTAAACCGCATTCTGTAGTGGTCTTAGTCTCTACTTCTATTACATTATTAAGGTTTAAGTGCCCCTAGCTAGCCTCTTGTTCTTCCTTATCACTATTAATTAATAAGTACTCTAACTCCATTATTATTGTTGCTAATCTTTGTCTATATGTTGCTATAATATCTTAATCTAGCTTATAGAGTTAATCTTATTCTTTATATAACTCTCTAGTTCCTTTAAGTCCTCTTAACTCTAGCTCCTATGGCTAATAGCTTGCGCCATACTTAGCGTCCTTATAAATTTAGCACATATTATTGTAACAAAACGCAAAGTGTTTAACTGTATACTCCTATGTTTCTTATAACCTCCTAGTTATTAGACTTAGTTCTCCTTGCTCAGTTCTTACTATATGGTTACTCTAACCTCCTTAGTAGTCTCTAGCATAGTAACCTTTCTTTCCGTAATTTATGTAAGCTTTATCTTTAAACCATTCTTCTTATTATGGAGTCCACCTAAACATTTTCTATTAATAAGATCCCTAGTTTAGCCTCTACTTCTTAGTCCTATAATTACTTAATCCTTAACCTTTAGGTTTCTATAGTTTTTTACTCTATTATCTGGATTCTTTAGTGCCGCTTAAGTCTATTGGCTCTAGCCTATTCCATAGTTTCTAACTCTGCGTTTGTTAATGTATGCTCTATGCCTTATATAACTATAGAACTCTATCTTACCCTTTCTTAGCTTGTTCCCTTTAATAGATCCTATTATTAATCTTTATTAACTAATCTATTAACTCTCTTAGAGTATCCGCATCTTTTATTAGGATAATTACGTCCTAGACTTTAGCCTTAAGTCCCTGTTTATACTGTGCCATAAGTGCCCTATTATTCTATTTAACCTATATTACAAGTGTCTAAAATTATATTATGTACTTAATTGCTGAAGTGCGTTGTACTAAGTTTTGCAGCTTCCTTTTTGTTATAGTTATCGCTTCCAGGTCTCTAAATATTTATATAAGTCTCTCTATAAACCCGTTCTAACTTAAGAATATATACCATATATCTTAATTAGTTATTGTTAACCTGTTAACCTAGATTTCTGTAAGGTAAAGTTTAAACCACTTAAGTGCTCTTCCTGTTAAGAACAGTCCTGTATACACTACTTAATCTATAGATATTGCCAACTTTACTCCTTCCTGCATAACCTTAAAGTGCATTTATATTAAAAACCCTTTAAGTTTTAACTTCTTACCTAAAAATCTCTTAATTAACGGTAACTTCACTTTAGCTGCTCCAATACCATTAATTCTTTCTTTAAGTACTCTATTATTACCCTATAGCTGGTTAACTATTTCCTATAACTGCCCAACCGTAACTAGTTGTAAGTTAATATCCGCCATGCTGGTATCTCCGCTGGTTCCTAAGGTAGTTACTACTGTCAGCGTTAACGTAGCGGGTGCCTTCAACGGCATAACTTACGCTTTGGGTGGCATACTGTTTAACTTATTAATACTATAACTAGGTAGTAAATATATAACAAAGCCTTGTAGCAGGAACTACGGTAGACTTATTAATAGGCTAGGTATATAGATATTAAATAAAGTTAATAATGTAACAGTACAAAGTATAACTAGTGTGGAGTAGTTACCCAACAGATTAACTCCAATTGTATTCTGAGATTTACTACAAGAAAAGAAACTATCTAGGTAGGGACTGTGGTCCTTTAAATACATATCCATACTCTTAAGAAACTCTCCTTATATATGAGGTATGTAATAAACGTATTAAACATTACGTTCCCTACGTTCCTTACATTTACTACGTTTAACACCACGTAACCTTACTTACCATTCTTCATTACATGGTTCTACCGGCTCCATTCTGGACTATGCCTATATTAACCAACTAGCTTCTTCCAACTCCTCTCCTAGTAGTCGTAACATCGTACTTAAAGCGTCCATAACACTAGGCAGTGTAGGGAGAGCTTAGTATAATATAACGGGCTTATATAATTGCTTCTAAACTAAAGCTTATAGATTGCTACTATATAAGAATACTAAGCTAAGGAGGAGAAGAAGATTAGTAGAGACTAGTAAGATATAAAGGGGTTATTAAGGCGCTAGTAGTAAGTGAGCCAATAACAACTTAGCAGAATTTGGTAGGATTTAGCAGATTGCCTAAAAAATAGCAAATTGCCTAAGAAACAGCAAATTGCCGCAAATTGCCTCAGATTGCCTTAGATTGCCTTAGATTGCCTAGGAAACGGTAATATAGCAGGTAACACGCTCTAGCACCATCACAACCGCTACCTCCTATAATTATTAACAACGGTAACGGTTCTTACTTTATTAACTTAATTAATAATATACAATAGAAAACACGATCTAAACGATTTAAACTTTTTATTAAGTGAAAAGGATATGAAATATAAACCTAGGAAACCTATAAACAGATTAAGGCCGACGCGCCTTCCCTAGTAAAAGAATTCCACAAAGACTATCCTTTATGGCCTACTCTGGCTAGATAGACACGATATAAAGGCAAACGACTGCTATCTAACACGAAGACACGAAATATAATAGTAGGAAACTCGAAATCGAAAAGAACTTAAAATATATTATAACGCTTATAACGCGATAAGTTATAAATTCTCGACTAATTTAAATTGTTTTGGACCTTTAGCTAAAGGGGGGGTACTATAACAGGACTAGCCCAGTTATAGTAGGAATGTCTTGGTAAAACACTTAACAGATAAATTCTAACGCTTTAATTAAATTCTGCCAAATTCTGCTAAAGTTAATTAAATTCTACTAAATTCCGCTAACTTAATCAAATTCCACTAAATTCCACTAACGTAATGGAATTTAGTTAAAACCTATTAAAATCCGCGTGGGCTTATGCCCATGCGTCTGCTGCTAAGACCTTAAATATTTAGTTATAAGTTTCCTATATTTCTTTCTCTTCTTTATATAACGTCTTGTACTCTGCAAGAGCTATATACCCTTAGATTTAGATAGAATTTATATTGTTCCTTTAAATCTTCCCCAAAGCCTCTTCGCGCTCTTATAACTATTTGGCTTTTTAGTAAAGAGAATAGGCGAGTTAAAAAGGGCTTAACTAGGCTTAATAAAGCCCTTATTTAGGTTATTAACAAGGTACTGCTTTATAGCCTATAATTTGGCAGTAGACTGCTAATAAAGGGGGCTATAACTAAGGGTGTCTTCCTTATCCGGCTTAATCTCGATCTTATAGTCGTATAGTTAGTAAGGTAGGAGTATATTAGACGCGGCCTTAGAGAATACGTCCTTAAATTTCTAGTATTAATAGGGTGGCTTCTATTCTACTAGCTCTTTATTTATAAGCTCGCCTTCCTATTTACTAAGCTTATTTTCCTTTTCCTTAATTATTTAATTAATTTTATATAAGCTAGTAGTAAAGGCAATAGTATTAGGTTAAACCAAGTTCCTATAGAATCCTACGGCGCTAATATAGCAAATATTAACTAATAGGAGGTCTATAGGTTTCTTTTTAAACTTTTATTAGGCTATATTTTGCGGTATAAGGTTTATAATCTTCCTTAGCTTACGTTCTATTTTCTATAGGTTATTCTTCCAGTCTATTAGTTTAGTATAGCGTCTAGTATTCCTAGTCTTCCTTTATAGGTATATAGGGCCTAAGTTCTCTATAGGGGGCTTAGCTAGGCCACTACTAACTTCCTAAATCTTTAGTGCGGGTAGCGTAACATAGGTAGTTTAGGGGCGATATAATATATAGATCTGTTACTAATTACGCCGTAGATATTTCTTAAAGGCTTGGTCCCTATATATAGCATTAGCCTAGTAAATAGTATTAATCTAGGGCCGTATAAGGTTCTCTATTATAATACTAATTTCTTTTATAAAGGAAGGGGTTAGGGGTAGGGATTTAGGCTAAATAAGCCGTCTACTTTATATATTAAGCTATAAGCCTAAGTAGGCTAGCTATTTTCTTTCTAAGATTATATCGTAGCTTCCTAGGTCTATAATAAAAAAGGGGATATTATATTACCTTTGTCCGTTAACACAGAGGTAGATCCGCAAGATAGTTATAATAGGTAGTCCTATCCGTCCGTTATACCTATAGATAGGGACTGGTTTAGGCAGTTCTTTAAGGGGTATATTTAAAAAGTTAGCCAGCTTTATAATATACTGTCACGGCACTGACCTGACGCGTTGTTATGGCTACGCGTATGCATGAGCACGGACCTGACCCCTGAGCAACACGTATATATACCTGCCTCGTCTCCTGTACATAGATCCTCAC
>Ga0307507_10002737_pt1 | contig 36109 bp, 13 predicted proteins | sample 7_EM_MG_FD_207223 | JGI IMG/M metagenome (GOLD analysis project Ga0307507, IMG submission 207223) | Populus trichocarpa ectomycorrhiza microbial communities from riparian zone in the Pacific Northwest, United States - 7_EM | ecosystem: Host-associated > Plants > Roots > Unclassified | place...
AGCCTTAAGTCCCTATTTATACTATGCTATAAGCGCCCTATTATTCCACTTAACCTATATAGCTAGTGTTTAAAACTGTGTTATATACTTAATTGCTAAAGTACATTATACTAAGTTCTAAAGCTTTCATTCCGCTGTGGTTGTGGCCTCTAGGTCTCTAAATATCTATATTAGTTATTCCGTAAACCCGTTTTAACTGGTAAATATATACTATACATCCTAGTTAGTAGTTGTTATGCTATTAGCCTATATTTCCGTAAAATACGATTTAAACCACTTAAGTACCCTCCCTGTCAGGAATAATCCTATATAGGCTACTTAATTTAATGATATTACTAACTTCGCTCCTTCCTATACTACCTTAAAGTATATCTGCGTAAGAAATCCCTTAAGCTTTAACTTCTCTCCTAAAAACTATTTAATTGAAGGTAACTTAATCTTTACTACTCTAATTCCATTAATACATTCTTTAAGTATCCTATTATTATCTTATAAGTGATTAACTATTTCCTATAACTGACCTTACGTAACCACTTAAGAATTCCTATTATCCATACTAGTATTACCTAGCCCTAAGGTTGTAGCTACTATTGACGCCGTTATAACTAGTGCTTTAGGTGGCATATTATTTAATCTTATTTAATACCATAACCTTAATAGTAAATATGTAACGGAACCTTATAGCAGAAACTATAGTAGGTTCTATTATTAGGCTAGGTATATAGGTAAGAATAAAATAACAACATAATAATAACTAGTGGAGTGGTTACCTAATAGATTAACTCTAATTATATTCTAAGATTCACTATAAGGAGAGAACTATCTACAGTAGGGACTAAGGTCCTTTAAATACACAACTATACTCCTAAGAAATCCTCTCTTATACGTAAGGTACGTGTTATATGTATTATACATAGACATACACTGCGTATACTCTATACACCGCGTATAACATTATATAACTCGCTTACTATTCCTCGTCACATGGTTCCACCGGATCCATTCTAGACTATGCCTGTATTAACCAACTAGCTTCCTGCGACTCTTCCCTAAGTAGTCATAACATTGTACTTAAAGCGTCCGTAACAATTAGGCTTAGTACCTTATACTCCTAGCCTATATATAATTTTAAAGTGAAAACTAGAGAGGAACTCATTCTAGCATACTTAGCGTTATTTTAGTTACTTTGTGGTTATAAAGTACTTAAGGTTACGATAATCCGTAAGAACTTTAGTTGGCTAGTTAGATTCTACTAAGGAAAGTTCCGGCTGGAATTCCTTAAATACTTATATAATTACAAGAAGTTCTTTATTATAGATCTTATAGTTATATTCTTATAGTATAAGCTTAGACAAGTAGAATGCGACTAGGTAGAGAAGGCTGTTATTACCTATCTAGGAGAGGACACCTATGTTAATATAGTTTAAGAAGTTAGTCTTAAAATAGAGTTATTGTCCTAGTATAAAGTAAGCTAGGATAAGTGCTTTAGTAAAGGCATCTTTAAGGTCTTAGAACGCCTTTTCGTATTTAGGCGTCCAAATAAAACATAAATATATTTTTCTTCCTTTTACGGAAAGGCCCTTTATTTACATTATTGCTATAAGTAGTGCTATAACACCTAAGGGGTTATATATAAATTTCTAATAAAAGTTGGTAAAACTAAGAAAGGCTTATACGTCCTTAATACAGTTAGGGGTTTGCTATTTAGTAATTATATATACTTTCTTAGGGTCTATATATACACCCTTAGTAGTAATAATTAGTCTAAGGTATTTTACTTCTATAACTAAGAATTCGCACTTTTTTAAATTAATATAAAGTCCTACGTCCCTAAGGCGCTATAGGACCTTTTAAATGTGTTTAGTATACTTAAAGGGGTTATTGCTATAAATAAGTGTATTATCTAGGTACATAGAGTAGAAGTCATTAAGGTAGTCCTATAAGGCATTATTAATATAGCTTTAAAAACTGCCTAGGCCGTTATATACGCTAAAGGGCATAATAGTATATTTAAAGTGGCTAAAGTGTAATGCAAATGCGGTTTTCTATTTATTACCTTCTTATATTTAGAGGCAGTTAAAGACAACAATAATATTAAGCTTAGTATAAATTTTGGCTTAGCTAAGCCGCTTAAGAGTTTTATATATAAGCGGTACAGGGTATTAGTTCTTAATTAATAATAATTCATTGCTTAACGTCCGATTTGGATCCCTATTGGGCCCACGCGGACTACTCCTTATTTATATATAGGGAGAAAACTTAACTTAAGAAAGACTTAACTTGAGAAAACCCCGTAATCTATCTCCCTACCTTTTAGGACTCGCCTACTTAGCACCTACGAGTTACCAGTAGTGCTCTACTACCTTACTTTTTAGCCTCCTTGGGAACCACTACTGCCGTAACAAGCCTACGGACGCGCTAGTATTGTAAACTTTACTCTACTACTGTAGAGTTATTAGGGGGCGCCTAATACTCATCTCTTTGCCTTCTATTACCATTTCTTTTATAACCCAGAACTAGTCTAATATATTTTAGCTAATAAGCCATTAGGTAACCACCTTAAGACCTTTTTATATTAAGAGTAGTATATTATAGTTCTCTATGCTAGCTACTAAAAGTATTACTTCTTAGTTGGTGTGTAAGGGGCATAATAGTATTACGTGTTTTGGTGTTTATCTTAGCCAGCTACATTTACATCTTAGGCTACCTACTGGGACGCCTACCCAGTAGAGCCAATCTTTTAGTCCTATTATTCCTGTTCTTAAGAGTATTGCTATTATATTTTCTGCTTTTGTTAGGCCTTCTTGGAGCCCTTAGGTGTTTACCCCCTATAGCATTAACTATACTATAGCTTAGATTCCTTTTATCTAAGCTAGCCTCTATACCTTTAACTCCTATGCGCCTCTCTAATGTTGGTCTAACCAGTATTATATTACGGTAGATGGTTTCCTAGTACTCTTTTATACTCTATATTAGCTCCTTTCTCTTTCTTGCTGTTATCTTTGCTGGTCTCTTACGCGTCTCCCTTCCTCCTCTATATAGGCCTGGGCCCTAATATGGCACTATTCTTCTTCTACTTTCTCCACCTATTTCTTTAATATATCTTCCCTACTTTAGGGATATTGGTTTGCTCTCCTATAGGGCACCCTAGGGTCCCTCCATAGTTTGTTTAGGCGTGTCTTAATATACTTTATAATATTAGAGTTGCGCTTATTTTGCACCCTTTATATTACAGCGGCTTCAATATATAGTTATAGGGGGGGGGGATATTAGCTTCCTTCTTAAGCAGTACTGTGGCCGTTTGCTTATACCCGCCTGTTATACTCTAGAGGTAGGCCGTTTAGACCTTTTAGAGTGGTTTAAGGAGTAATTTAGGGGGACCTTTTTTAGTATCTCCTATGGCCTAAACACTGGACCTATATGTTATAGTTAGCCGGACAACTGCTGTGTATAGTAGGCGTAACCTCTAGAAGCATGGACCCTATATAGAATTAACAATCCTGGATATTACAATATACTGTGCTTAGCCCTTATAGGCCGCTTATGACGTATATACGTTCTACTAGAGCTTGCTATCTACCTATACTCCTAATACCCTAAGGCCTTAAACTAGTTAACCCCTAAAGCCTTAGATATAAATTATATGCTAAAGATCTGCAGATTAGTTACGTTTTCTTATAAAATAAATTAGCTAGTACTTCTCTAGCAAGAATTAGACTCTGTGTTATCTTACCCATTCTATATAGGTGTTATAGGCTTTCTCTAGTATTCTGTAATTCTCTACGGCTATTAGCCCATATATAATTAGATTTGTGTTATTAATAAAGCCTATCCCCTAGGTTGCCCCTTCCTTAAAGAAGTTAAGAAGGTTGCTTACAAAGAAAAGGAAGAGTATAGGCAAGAGGGGTAATCCTTGTAGTATTCCTGTTGCAACTGCAATAGGGGGGCTCTGGTATCCGCTAAAGACTAGTAATGTTTCTTTCTGGCCTATAAACCCTTAGACAAATTGTATAATCTATTCTAGAAAGCCCTTTGCCCTAAGGATGTATAGGAGGCGCTTATGGGGTACGTTGTCGTAGGCACCACTAATATCTAGGCTAAGCATTGATACTATAAAGTCCCTTCGCATCGCCCATGCAGATTTAATGGTGGCAGCGAGTAGCGTAAGTGCTGATAGTGTTGAGCGGTTCTTTCTTGCCCCCATTTGGCTTTGTGGTAGTAGGGCGTGTTCCTTAGCCGTGTCTGCTATGCGGTCCGCTATTACCCTTTCTAAGATCTTGCTATAGTTCTTAATTGTAATAGCGTTAAGTCCTCTATAGTTAATATAAAATTAAATACCTCCTCCTAGCTTCTTAGTAAGGAGGATAGGGGCGGCTGTTAAGGATATACTAAGATAAATAAACCCTTTATTAAGGTGCTTATTAATATACTTTTTAATAACTAAAAGTTTGTCTTTTAATATTAGGTAGGGTCTCTTATAGGGTAGCGTTTTTCCTTATTTAATATTAATAGTATGGTTATTAGGTTAATATAGGGGGAGTATATCTACGCTCTTTTATAAGCACATATTAATAAAGCTATAGTACCTTTTAGGGAGGAGCTTACGGAGGTCCTTATTAGTAAGTCCTTTTTTAAGCTTTATAAACTTCTTAAAGTTTAAAGGTAAAAGTCTATAGAGTTTTAGAGGGGCATCGTTTTCTAGGAGGCTAACTATATCTATCCTATTACTATAGAGGACGTAGTCCTATTCTTTATTAAGCTTATATAGTTATAATTAGGAGGCTGCGGTAACAGTCTAGCCTTTTCTACATACTATACGGTAGAAGGCCGCGGCACTTATATAGTAGCAGTTAGTTATAAGTGGGGTAATAAGGGGTTCCTTAGGTTAATATCCTAGGGAGTAAGTAGAGGCGGCTAGGCCGTGCCCTAGGCAAGTCTCTCTGCAGTATTTAAAGTTAAAGGTTACTTCTCTCTTTTTCCAGTTAATAGTAGGGTTATATTATTTAAGCTAGTTTATTCTAAGGATAATAGGGTAGTTAGTAAGTAGTATAATATAGGCCTAAAGCTCTTCTTGGTGCCCATTTATATTTAGGTAGAGTTATGCTATATAGGTAATTTTCTATATAGTATAACTATTGTTAGCAAGTTATAGGGAGCAGGCTTTAGTAAGGGGTAAGGTAGATAGGTTATAAGTACGCATAAATTAGGTATTTATAAATTTATTAATAGCTCCGCAATTAATTATAGAATGGCTTTTATATTATTTTTTAGCAGTAATTTCTATTATAGGTAAAACTATCTATTTCTATCTATTTATCTTTACTAAGTTATCTATTAAGTAGGCCAATATATAGATCCCTTTATTATTAGGGCGTTCTAAACTATAACTTAGGGCTAAGACTTAGTGTTTTCCGTTTCCATATCTAACTCTACCGCTATTACTATGTCTTTATCTTATATAGTAGTGGCATATAGCAACGTATTTAGTATTTAAGGTACTAGTATTACGGATAGCTTAAGTACAATGTTACGACTACTTGGAGAAGAGTTGGAGGAAGCTAGTTAGTTAATATAGGCACGGTCTAGGATGGAGCCAGTGGAACTATGTGACGAGGAATAGTAACTAAGGTTATATGGTTGGTCTGTAATCTATAGGATCCAAGGAACGTGGGATCTATAAATAGATCAACAGATTAACGGATTAACGGATTAATAGAGCGAAGGGATTTCTTAGGCGTATAATTGTGTATTTAAAGGACTATAGTCCCTACCCAGATAGTTCTTTCTTTATAGTAAATCTTAGAATACAATTAGAGTTAATCTATTAGGCAACTACTCCACTAGTTATTATTATATTATTAATTTATTCTTACCTATATACCTAGCCTAATAATAGGACCTACCGTAGTTCCTACTATAAGGTTCTATTACACATTTACTACTAAGGTTACGGTATTAAATAAGATCAAATAATATGCCACCTAAAGCACCAGTTGTAATAACGTTGATGGCAGCCATAACCTTAGGGCCAGGTGATACCAGTATAGACAATAGGGATTCTTAAGTAGTTACGCAAGGTTAGTTATAAGAAATGGTTAATCACTTATAAGATAATAGTAGGATACTTAAGAAATATATTAATAGAATTAGAGTAGTAAAGATTAAGTTACCTTTAATTAAACGGTTCTTAGGAGAAAAGTTAAGGCTTAAGGGATTTCTTACGTAGATGCACTTTAAGGTTATATAGGAAGGAGCAAAGTTAGTAATATTGTTAAATTAAGTAGCCTATGCAGGATTGTTCCTAATAGGGAGAGTACTTAAGTGGTTTAAACTATATCTTACGGAGATATAGGCTAATAGTATAACAACTACTAACTAGGATATATAGTATATATTTACCAGTTAGAACGGGTTTGCGGAATAACTAATGTAGGTATTTAGAGACCTAGAGGCCACAACTATAGCAGAACGAAAGCTTTAGAACTTAGTATAATGTACTTTAGCAATTAAGTATATAACATAGTTTTAAACACTAGCCACGTAGGTTAAGTAGAACGATAGGGCGCTTATAATATAGTATAAATAGGGACTTAAGGCTAAAGTCTAGGATATAATCATCCTAATAGAAGATGCGGATACTCTAAGAGAGTTAATAAACTAGTTAATAAAGATTAATAATAGAATCTATTAAAGGGAATAAGCTAAGAGAGGGCAAGACAGAGTTCCATAGTTATATAAGGTGTAGAGTATATAACAATAGATATAAAATTAAAAACTATGGAATGGTGTAGAGCTAATAGACCTAAGCGGTACTAAAGAAACCTAAAGGTAGGGAAAGAAACTATAGAAACCCAGAGGTTAAGGATTAAGTAATTAAAGGACTTAGGAGCAGAGGCCAAACTAGGGATCTTAGTAGTAGAAGACATTTAGGTGGACTCTATAGCAAGAAAAATGGTTTAAAGATAGAGCTTGTATAAATTGTGGAAAATAAGGTTATTTCGCTAGAGACTATAGAGGTGGTTAGAGTAACTATATAGTAAAGGGAACTAGGCCAGTAGGAGACACATATATATAGAGGGACGACGGTGCACTATAAGGAATAAAAGAATATTTAATTAATAGTTTTGCGTATTATTATAACAATATATACTAAATTTATAAGGACGCTAAATATAGCGCAAGCTATTGGCTATAGGAGCTATTATTATCTAAGTTTAAAGGAACTAACGAACTAGCTTATAGATTAGACATTAAAGACAATAAATTTAATATAGGCGAAGCATTTACTAATAATAAGGCAATAAAGGCAGCTTACTAGGAGTATATAAACCTTAGAGAAGTTAAAATAGAAGTAGAGACTAAGACTATTACAGAACAAGGTTTAGTAACGGGTATTATAATACCATTGGATATAATTTCTATCACTTTATAAAATAATAGAAGTAACGTTTAGAAGAAACTAAGCAAGTAGACAACTACTAGTGCTAGCTTATTACTTAATAAAGGTAAAAGGCCATAGGCTTAAGATTCTTAAGAGGAGATAAGAGAAGCTTAAGATTTTTAAAATAAGATAAAACACACCTAAGGACCTATAATGGACGAAAACTAATAGGAAAGGGTAGTAATTTAGTTTATAGATAAACAAACAAGTATAGGACGTAAGTTTAAAAACTATAAGTTTGGGGAATGAATAAAAACGTTAGTAATCCTAGGTAAACGCAGTATTTAGTTTAAAGATTAAACAGTTAATACTAGGATTAAAAAATAAGGTGACTATAAGGATCCAGCTATAAGACGTAGAAAATAAGAAACTATAGATAAGTTTAGAACAAGAATTATTATATAGTAAGAGCAAAAGCTAGATAAAAGGTTAGCTACGCCAGGTTATATAAGGGACAGAGCACCCATATAAAGAGTTACTAATAGGCCAAGTGCAGGGACACCTAGGGCAAAATAGTTAGATAAACTAGAATAAGAAGAGAATCTAGATATCCTAACTAGGTTTAAAGAAAGACATACTAAAGGATGTTATAATGCAGCAATAATAAGGTACTTTCTAATAGATAAACCATATACACTAAACCAGTTATATGAAAAGTGGTATAGGCAATGACACAATAACAAATAGGCAGATTTTTATATGTGGCTAGATAAAAAAGTTGTCTAAAACCAACCCATTATAGGGAAACGCATAAGTTATATTAAAGGAGCATTAATTATAATATTAAGGAACCTAGAAGAAGGATCTAGGGACTAAAGAAGTAAGCAATAAATCTTAGTACCTATAGTAGAGATACTAGTGGTTAGGTTAACTAGGTATAGGTTTAAATTTAAGGATAAAGATAAACTAAGAGTTAACCTAAAACATATAGCGCATTATACACTATTGTGGATAGCTTGTGTAGATAATATATACAATATGTATAGAGCACTAAAAGATAAGAACTAGAAGTACCTAGTTAGGATATATTAGGCACCAGAAGAGAAGCGGTTTAGAAATACTAAGTATATATATAGATAGCACCCAATAGAAGTATAAGGTTAGGGAGACTTAATACTTTAACTAGGAAGATTCCTTACGGAAAAATACCTAGATAGATAATAGTAGTAGGAGTGCCTAGAGAACACTTATCTATGGCATATAGAGGAAAAGAAATAAACTAAGTATTAGCTTAAGTTGGACTAAGTATAGGCAGGATCTAGCAGCCAATAGTTAGGAAAAGGGGAGACGTATAGGACTAGAGGGAACTAGTATTAGAGCCTTAAACCCTTAAAGGAATTTAAGGACAATACCTAAATTTATAAGCTAAATGGCAAGATCAGCAGTTTAAAGTATTAGTAGATAGTGGAGTAACTAGGAACCACATATTACCAAAAGCAGTGGAAAGGATAGGGTTACTATATAGACAGAAGGAACACCTATATCTACTTATAACAATTTTAGGAGATCAGATAGCCTATAGAGGAGGTATTATTAATCTCAAAATAGGACCTATTTAGTTAACTATTAAAGAAAGACTAGTTAGAATGTCTTTTAATATCCTACTATTAGGATAGGATGAGGTAATACTAGGAATGCCTTAGTTATAGGAGTACAATCTAAAGATTAATTAGGTTATAGGTTAGGTTGATATTAAGGATACTTAATAGCGCAAAGTGTGACAGTAAACCAAGTTAGTATAGTACCAAGTTGGAGCAATATATAAAGAGACTAAGCGAGGCTTAAGTTATGTACTAAAGAGATACCACAAGTATAAAAAAAAGTTATGGTTACTAGAAAGTAAAAAGCTATTAGAGTATATAGTATGGGACCATAAAATAGAATTGGAAGAGGGAATAAGTCTAAAGTTCTTTTTAGTCTATAAGCTTACTAAAACAGAGTTAATAGCGCTTAAGGAGTTTATCCAGGAGAACTTATATAAGGGATACATTAGACTATTGCAGTTATTAGTAGAATATCTAGTACTATTTATCCCAAAGAAAAACGGAAAACTTAGGATGTATATAGACTATAGATAGTTAAACAGCATTACTAGGAAAAATAGGTATCCTTTACCCTTAATTAGCGAAATCTAAGATAGGATAGGTAATGTAAAGATCTTTATAAAGATAGATCTAAGGTAGGCGTACCATTAGATTAGAATTAAGGAAGGTAACAAATAAAAGGCAGCCTTTAGGTCAAAGGAAGAACTATATAAGCTATTAGTTATACAGTTTAGGCTTATAAACGCACTAGTAATGTTCTAGAAGCGAATTAATAGTGTATTAGGAGAACACCTAGATAAATTTGTTATAGTATATCTTAATAATATTATTATCTACTTAGAGAATAAGGAAGAATATAGAGAACACGTTAAATAGGTTTTAAAAAGACTATAGAAAGAATAGATGCTAGTAGCAGTTAAAAAATATAAGTTCTTTATAAGGAAAACTAATTTATAGGATTTATTATTAAACTAGGAAAGATCAGTATAGACCCAAAGAAAGTTAAAGCTATAGTAAGTTAGCAAGAACCAGAAAACATTACGTAGTTAAGGTTATTTTTAGGGTTTTATAACTACTATAGGAGGTTTATAGTACAGTAGTTAAAAAGCATTAAGCCGTTTATAAGACTAATAAAGAAAGAGAAACTATAGGTTTAGGGTAGTAAATAAAAGAAGCTATTCTAGGAACTTAAAGAGTTATTTATCTAAGAACTAATCCTCAAGATCTATTAACCAAAGTTAGAAACGGTTGTTAAGATAGATGTATTAGACTTTGCACTAGGAGCATGCTTGCTATAGAGGTACCAGGACGTATAGCATCTAGTAGCATACTATAGTTAGAAGATAATACTACTAAAGTTAAACTATGACATCTATAACAAGGAGTTGTTAGGTATAGTTACAGCACTTAAAGAATAGAGAGCATTCTTATAAAGCATAGAAAAACCATTTATAATTAAAATAGACCATAAAAACCTTATAGGATTTCTAATAATAAAGGAACTTAACTAAAGACAGGTTAGATAGGCGGAAATGCTTACAGAATACTATTTTGAAATTTAGTATACTAAGGGTACAGATAATGCACAAGTAGACGCTTTAAGTAGAAAGGCTAAACTATAAAGTAATAAAAAGCTATTAGGAGCTTTATTATAAAAGGATTAAGACGGATTAATTAGGTATAATTATCTAAAGATTATAGTAACTAAAGAAAGTTAAATCCATAAGTTACTAGAGAGTAATTAGATATAAAAAATCTAAGAAGCATAGGTAGAGAATCTAGACTTAAAGTAATATAAAAACAGAGAAGCAACATATATGCCTAAGTCTATTACAGAAGAATTTATTAAGGAATTCCATAAGGGAATAATATAAGGATATAATGGAGCTACAGGCTTAGTATTAAGGCTTTAAGAGAAGTATATTATTTAAGAAATCTGGGGGCTAGCAAGACAAGTTATAAAGGAATATCCAAATTACTAAAGGAACAAACTAACAAGACATAAGCCGTATGGAGGGCTACAACCTATTAAAATACCAGGAAGACCATAGGAGGTTATATTATAGGACTTTATTATTAAGTTACTAAAGTTAAGAGATCCTATTATAGGACAAAATCATAACGCGATTTTAATAATAGTGGATAAGCTAATAAAGTAGGGATACTTTATAGCATGCACTAAAGAGATATTAGTAGAGGATATTGCTAGAATCTATATAAAGGAAGTATTTATAAGACATAGAGTACTAGATAAGATTATATTAGATAGAGATCTAAGATTTATAGCAGCATTTTAGGAAGTATTTCTGGTAGAATAAGGGGTTTACGTAGTAACATCTATAATATATTATCCGCAAACAGATAGATAAATGGAAAGACTAAACTAGACACTAGAATAGTATCTAAGGCATTATATTAATTACGCACAGAATAATTGGGTATTGTTATTACCAGTTATATAGTTTACATACAATACAATACCACAAAAAGGAATAGGGACATTACTATTTAAGGCAAATTATGGGTATAAACTAAGAACATTGTTATCGCCACGTTAAGCAAAGAAGACAAGTAGCACAGCTAAACAAAGAATGGAGACATTAGTGAACCTTTATGCAAACCTTATAGAAACAGCTAAACTAGTATAAGAACGAATGAAAAGGTACTACAATGCTAAGAGATCTAAGGGACCAGATCTTAAGGAGGGAGATAAAGTGTGGCTACTATATAAAAATTTTAAGAGTTAATAACTAAGTAAGAAATTAGACCACGTTAGACTAGGACCTTTTAAAGTTAAGTAAAGAATTTTATTGGTTATGTATAAGTTAAACCTACCAGCCAAAATAAAGATCTACCCTATATAATATATTATAATGCTAGAACTAGCACACGGAGATATTAAGCCACTAGTTTATAAAGCAGACACGTATAGAGGATAAGAGGAAGATAAATAGCAAGTTTCGAAAATTATTAGTTATAAGGACGTAAATAACGAAATATAGTATAAAGTAAAGTGGATAGGCTATAGTGAGACTACCTAGGAACCACTAAGCAACCTAGAGAATGCTATAGGAAAGGTATAGGAGTATTAGAAGAAAAGGGGTTAGGTAGTATTGATAAGGAAGGATCGCCAAAGAATAAGTCACCTAAGGGGGACCTATAAGAAGCACCTACTAAGCTACTTAGAGTTGTTTCCCTTACTGGTAAACGCGAGTCCGCCTTAGCCTCCTCCGCTTCTAGCTTATAGAGACCCTACTTAACCAGGCGAAACTCCTTAGAGTAAACCTTCTTACGTACCTTCTTAAGACGGGTTAGCCAAGCAAAGGCAGTCTGTTAAAGTTTAAATATATAAGCAGATGCTTCTAACGCACGGCGTTAAGCCTCTAGTAATAGGGCTAATTCCTTAAAGAAACAACAAAGTTTATTATAGGCGGCCACAAGCGAGCTCTTAAGCCTTATAGCCTTAGATTAAACGCGAGACCCTATAACAAGTTACTTAGGGAACTTAAAGACTGTTAAGAGTTATAGGACGCGTATACTTAGCGTTAAACACAGAGCGAACGTCACAAAGTGATTAAACATTTGACTTAGTGCATTTGGTATAAGAGAATAGTTGGCAACTGGAGGGAGCTATAATTATAATATACACTAACTTCTTATCGGCGCAACAAGAATAGGAAGGCATGGCCTTACCTAAGGAAAGAATCTTAAGTACTACACAATTACAATAATCAGTAAAAGAAGAAGAAGAGGCTTTAGGTATAATAAATAAGGATATTAACCAAATTAATTAAACGGACATTATACCTCTAGTAGATAACTTGGAGATGTTAGGAATCTTTAAGGACGAAGATAAAGAGAAGGGAGATAGTGTTACAGACAGCTTAAGTACAATATTATAACTACTTAGAGAAGAGTTGGAGGAAGCTAGTTGGTTAATATAGGCACGGTCTAGGATGGAGCCAGTGGAACTATGTGACGAGGAATAGTAACCGAGGTTATATAGTTGGTCTATAATCTATGGGATCTAAGGAATGTGGGATCTATAAATAGATTAACGGATTAACGGATCAATGGATCAACAGAGCAAAGGGATTTCTTAGGCGTATAGTTGTGTATTTAAAGGACCACAGTTCCTACCCAGATAGTTCTCTCTTCGTAGTGAATCTTAGAATACAATTGGAGTTAATCTGTTGGGCAACCACTCTACCAGTTATTATTATGTTGTTGATTTGTTCTTACCTATATACCCAGCCTAATAACAGGACCCACCGTAGTTCCTGCTATAAGGTTCCGTTACAACTAGGTTAGGTATTAGGTAGCAGCCGCTAAACCTAGCTATTAGGCAGTTTAGGCCATAGCTATAATAGCCTTCTTAACAGCATTTATAGCAATGCCTTAGCTTTTAGAGTAGTTCGCGTTCTCTATCTAGTAGCTTCTACGGGAAGGTTAGTATAGAGAGGTTAATATTAAGACCGGTAGTACTACTTAGGGTAGTAGGTATTAGTGGTTTAGTAGGTCCAGAGGGCTTCTATAGGGAGGTCTTTAGGCAGGGGTTTGCAGTAGCAATCTAGTTTAGCCGTCGTTTAATATTCTGTAGGGCTGCTACTATATTATAAACGTTGTTATAATTATAGCTAGCGGCTGTGTAACTAAGGCAATAAATAACCTTTTTAAGAAGATTTTCCTAGTCTTTAGCATTATCTTAGGTAAGAACTCTAGTATATTCCTAAAATTTAACATAAAACTTATTAAATAATTTAATAGGACTTATCTTTAGGGTATGTAGTTTAGCTTAGCTAGTAGCCACTAGGTTATAGTCACGGTATTTAGTTAAGGTCCTTAAGGACTTCCTAGTAAGATTACTACTTCTAGGAACTACTAGTCTTCTATTAAGTAAAGAGCCTATTAAATAGGATGCCCTTTATTCGCCTAATAATATAGCTAATCTTAGTATCTTTTATAGGGAAAAGGTAGGCGCTTTAGGTTAGTTTCTTGCGGATTTATATCTTCTAGTAGCTATAGTCCTTACAGTTACTCTAAAAGATTAGGGGGTTAGGGTAGCGTATATTAGACCCTATAGTAGCAGTTTTAGTTCGGTTATTATAGCTTTTATTATCGCCGCTATAGTAGGGGTTCCTATTAGATAAGGCTGCTTAGTGTTAGCCCTCTATTAAGTATTAAGTAGGTAAGATTACTAGGGGCGTAAAGACTTAGGTAGCGTTATATATAGTAAAGGGGTATCTAGTATTATTATAAATATGCTTATTAAGCTAAGATTATAGGTATTTAATTATACCTTCTCTTTTAGTAACTGTAGTAATAAGTATAATCTCAGCCTTCTTTAATTATTAAATGTTGTGTTTAGACATATAGAGGTTATCTTTAATCTCTTAGCGTATATTGTTAGCGAGCGCCTTATAAGCTTATAGGTCTTAGATAATATTATAATCTTAGGTAGTATATATCTTAGCTTATATAAGCTTTATATAGTAGTTCTATAAAAGGCAGTAGTACTTATTAGGTTCTTATACTACTATTTTTATAAAAATCTTAGCGTCTTATATCTTAATCTTAATAGGTAATAGCCCTTTAGCTTATTTATCCATAGTTATATAGTTAATAAAAGATAAGATATTATTAATGTCCATCTTATTAAGGTTATTATAGTCTTTTAAGCCACTAGGCTTCCCTTTAGGAGTTAAGGCTAGGGCTAGTAAATTAAATCCTCCTAGAATTAATTGGCGTTGTGGGTTTAATATAAGTATTAAATCGTTCTTTAAGTTTAACATAGTGGCTAAGAAGGAATTTTGTCTTACTATTATTGGTTCTTTAAAAGTATAAAGTAGGAGACACGCTGCTTCTAGTAGCGCCTGTAATATTATAAAGACGTAGAATTGGTTATAGGCTGAGCGTTAGTGATAAAAAAGACGCAACGTAATGTTATAGGACGGGGGCAATGGCTACAGAACGTATATATTTAAGGAGTCTACAAGACGTTGCGCGATCGATCGTAAGGGTCGAGGGCGTAAGGAGGTGATATACCTACGCGTAGCTGACGTAAGCTGTACGCGAGGTGTACGCGAGAGCACGGGGCTCTCCTATGGAGGCCCCTATGGTTGGGTTCCGTGACAGGCTAAAGGGGGGGGGGGGGTACTATAATAGGACTAGCCTAGTTATAGTAGGAATGTCTCAGTGAAACACTTAATACAGTAAAGCCGCGTTTTAACGTTATCTCGGTATACCGTTCCTCTACGGTATACCGGTCAATAGCCATGAACAGTTGATTTTACTATGAGGTTTATGAGGCTTACGTTTAAATTTGATACGCCGTTACGTTCAAAGCTCTCTTATACAAGAACGGTATAGCGCGAGTAATTTGGCGCCATGCATTAACCCCTTCCTTACTCTTAAGCCTATAAACCAGCACCGCAGCTATTAATATTTATCAATTTAACACCCCTCTTGCCCTATATAATAGCGAAGCATAAGAACGACCCTAAGCGCCTCCGCCGCCATGGTGTTTTAGAGCGTAAGAGGCAGCAGATCTGGGTATACTGCCGTAAGAACCCTAGAAACCCTTAAAGAGACACTACTCACTTTTTTACTAATTAATTTTAACGCCCTATTTAACAGTCTATTATATCAGACTCCTTAAAGCCTAAATATAAGTACCTTAATTTACTAGTCCTTTAACGCGGCTAGGAGGGCTTTAAGAGGCGTAGAGCTCCTAAAAATCCTAAGCTTAAAGAAGCGCTATTTAAATGGCAACAGCGGATGTAGGCCGCCGATATACTCGTTACCAGCGACCTTATTTGGGCTATGGCAATAAAGCTTTAGAATACAATGGCGTGTTATTAGGGTTAATAATAGCCTAGCTTCTTAAGCGGTTAGGTTAATAACTTTAAGAAGAGGAATTAAATATTAAGACGGAAGCTATACGGCGAGGCTAGGTTAGCGGATATAGAGGGCGCTAAGGAGCGCATGCAGGAGCTTAGGGTTATTATAGATGCGTACCTAAATTAAGACGTCTACAATATGGATAAGGCAGGGCTTTTCTACAAGGCCACACTAGATATAGGACTTGCAACTATAGGGCAATTAGGCACTAAAAAGCAGAAGAAGCGTATTACAACCGTCTACTGCAGCAATACAGACGGCAGCTATATTGTACCCCTATGGATTATTGGAAGAGCAAAGAATCCTTAATATTTTGGCACGCAGCGCAGCAACCTTAAGGGCCTTAACTTCGCCTAGAGGTTTAATAAGAAGGCCTGGATAACGGCGTTAATATTCCTTAATTATATTAAGTGGTTTAACGGCTTAATAGGCGGCAGAAAGGTCCTTCTGCTTATTAATTCCGCTCCTGGCCATACTAGGAGTATGCTTACAATATTAGAGCGCGCTAGCTTGCTTAATACTAGGGTTAAATTCCTGCCTAAAAATGTTACCTCTCTCTATTAGCCTCTAGATTAGGGTATAATTCAAACCTTTAAAGCCTATTACCGCCGCTACTGGCTGTCCTATATGGTAGATCAGGTGGAACAAGATAGGAACCCCCTTAAGACAATAAACGTACTTAGGGCCGTTTAGTAGGCTATTGCAGTATAGTATAAAATTAGCCCTTAAACCGTAATGAATTGCTTCACGCATTTAACAATATTTGGACCCCGCGAGGGCCCCTAGGATGCGCCAAGCGGGTACAGCGAGCCTCAGCTTAAGGCCGAATTAGAGGTGTATTTACAGTAGCTTAGCCAGGTAGGGCAAATTAGGCAATTAATTCCTATTAGTAACTTTATTAATATAGATAGGGAGGACGCTTTAACAGAGCCTAAGGACTCTATATTATAGGAAGCAATTAAGGCCTTAATTATTACTTTGTATAACGCGCCAGATAACGAGGAAAGCGATAAGGAGGTTAAGCCACAAGTTATTAAGCTTAATAAGGCTTTAGATGCACTAGAGCGCCTTAAGCTCTATAAGGGACAGCAAGAGGATGGTGATGAGACTCTAATTACAGCTCTTATAAAGGCAGAGAGAGTAATTCGAGGCCGTCGAGCTACGCGAGTAAGGCAGACGACTATCACGAGCTTCTTTAAGTAGTTATGGATAGAGAGAAGAGTTGATTTAGCCCCTTGCAGCGATTAATAAGTGAGCTCGCAATATAACGTTTCTATACGGCATAACGTTCAAACCCCCTACTACCGAGCTGAACGGTATAACGAGGTTTTACTGTAGATAAATTCCGAAGCTTTAACCAAATTCTGCCAAATTCTGCCAAATTCTGCCAGCGTAATTAACTTCTGCCAAGTTCTGCCAGATTAATTAAATTCTACTAAAGTCCGTCAAAGACCGCGTGCGTATATGCGCACGCATCGACCACTAAGACCCCTGACTATTTAATTATATAATTCTCTTGTTATTCCTTTCTCTTCTTTACGCAATGTCTTGTTCTCTGCAAGAGCTATATATCCTTAGATTTAGATAGAATTTATATTGTTTCTTTAAATCTTCCCTAAAGCCTCTTCGCGCCCTTACAGTACGTCGCGTTCCCATATTCCCACATTCCTATATTTTAAACTAGCCTTATAACTGGCTATGTAACTTAGCTACCCCTTATCCCATAGCTTAATCAGTCCCAGCGCCTCCTATGCTTTTTCCACTAGATCGTTTATGTCCTCTCTTAATAGTCGTACTACTACTAATATAAAGTCCGTAACAATTGCTACAAAGACTAACTAAAAAAGGAATAAAGGAAATCTGCTTATATAAGTAGAAAACGCGTATAGATGCATATAGAGGACTCTTCTAGAACTATTGTTATAGCGTAGCTAGAGCTAACGTCCTCCCTAGGTAGAGAGAAACCTACTGTGCCGGGGTAACAATATATACTTTAACTTTAAGCAACTTAAACTCTATATATATATCTGTATTTCCTATAGCTCTATATAAGCTATATTCTATAGCCACTCCTAAATACTTAGGACCTCTCTTAGAAAATTATAATTATATTATCGCCTTTGCTTCTAATTTACAAAAAGCCTCCTTTTATAGCGTAACTAAGTTCCTTTACTATAGTACTACTATTAAGCTCTTTTTACCTTTAAACTTATAAAAGGCTTTGGGGGTCGTTCGGTTGCGAACTGACGCCAGATCAGAATCTCTTGTATCAGTGCGTCATTTAGTGTTGACCGTTTTGTAATTAGTGGCGGCTACTACCGTGACTCAGTTGAAGCTGTAAGCCGATCGTTCGGTAAGCCTCCAGACTGAGGCCCAGAATCTAACGTCGCACAATACACTATTGGTCTTGATGAACGATTTGAGTGAGTACCTCTACTGCAGCCTCTATAGCGATTTTTTGCTATGGCTCCTCCTCAATCGACGCCCTCGACGCCCTCTCCCAGCTTCTGTAGAAGCCGAAGTAGAGCTACGGTGACGCTTGTGACGCGCGGAAGCAATATCATCGCGATCGCGAGAGTTAAATAAGATGAGGACGTCATAAATGTATACAGGCGTGACTGAAACGACGTCGCGGTTGGGGTGGGTGGAGTCGCCATATTATAAGCAGTCGTCAATTGGGTGCGTATACAAGGGCTTAGTTTGAACTGGAGTTGAAATGAGGAACTTTGAGCTCCTTATTGAACTGACGCCAAGAGCCTCAGTTTAACTGCTACATACGGTATAGCTTTTAAGTTTGACGCGCTTACCGATCTGGAGGAGCTTCGGATTAGAAAGTCGTCAGATTAACCGAACGATCGCGTCAGAATCAGATTTGAGCTTCAGATCGGTTCTGATCTGAAGCCTCCAGATTCAATCTGAAGCCGCAACCGAACGACCCCTTAATCTCAGCCTTAAAGTCCTACTATAATGCTTAGAGAACGTAATCAGCAATCTCTCACACGTCGTGTAAAGTTTTGCCATGAACCTAGGTACCTCTGGGCTAGCGCGGAAAAACCCCGCACGTTCCGCATAATGATTACAACGGAATTTAATTTACGTTATTATGTTTTCCTCAGCCTGTGGCTGCCATGCCTGTGGCTGTGCGTAGTTTTACCTCTCTGGGCGAATGGCAGTTGTCCCTGCGTGCCGGAATAAGAACACTGGACTGAACCACTATGCCCGGGCCTTGATCGATGGGAACGCCCAGCGCCAACGTGCTCGGATGGCTAATTCATAGCTAATTAGTTGACAAGATATCTGATATCACTCGATCCTCTAAAGGCAATTTTTACCGCCCATAGATTGCGAAAATGCGTTACTTTACAGCGTAGCCCCATGATCTCTTTGGTCGCGCCGACACATAGCACAGCGACGACGGCAACTATAGCCGTCACAGAGCATCTCTAACGACGTGCGCAATTCATACGGCACGCCGCCGGTGACTCCTGAACACGTGCAACGAACTGCTAACGGCGCGCAGCATCCGATAGATCGCATTGACGCCCTCTTCGCGCACCTGACTAAGGTCGCCCGTCCTCGAGCTCGCCGCCGTCCTTTGCGCGATGCCAACTTCATCAGCCTTCCCAGCGAATATAACCTCGAACGAACATTATCTTGATTACCCGACTGGGAAAAGCAACCGCTATGGTGGCAATCGGTGGTGTCGTCCTTTCAGCTTCCTCCCAACGCTCAAGCAATCACCGGAGAGAACAGGTCTCAATCGATGAAGAGGCAGGCACAGAAGATAAAGTTCAATTGGCCAGTATCAAGCAACAGCTAGGTCTTGACCAACCGTTTTGTGGCTTTCCTACGGTCAAAACAGGCACGGCTTGCAAGTACAAGATCGATTCATCGAACGAAGCGGAGAGTGAAATAAGGCTCAAATCCTTATTACATTTGACACAACCATCTGAGGGTCTTCAGGTAGAGCTGGAAAAGCTGACTGTTCTGGTACACTGCCAATTTCACGCTTACAAGCGTTATAGAACTCAACACGTCAAGAGCTGGAAGAAACTCTTTCCGAATAAATCTGAGATCCCCATATTAGAGGACGAGCGAATTAGCGAGATCTTTCAGAACCTGTCAGCAACTTGCTCCGGCATTAAAAGTAATGGGAAACCACGCGGATGGAGAATTGGCGGACAGAAAGTTGAGGACGCAAGGCGGACTGTGTCCGAGTTCTCCAAGCCCGAAATTCACCTTGATGACGGCAACCGTTCGTATGCACTTGAAGTTCTTGCTGCATGCATGTTTTGTCACTGTCACATTAAGCAAGGCAAGAAGGCAGTCGAATAATGGAAGTCAAGCATCTCCAGCATTTGTGGCAGCACTCAAAAAGCACCGACTGGTCTAGATCTTGTACCAACAGGAGAAAGCCGAATTATACAATCGCGACGCGAGGGCACGCCTCCGGCCGAGTGCTGGCCCAGCGCTCAAGACAATAGCAAGCTTACTACAGAAATCAGGGCTGATCGGCCTGCATGTCGAAGGGACGCTTATTAAATGATCAGGCGGACACTCCTCTAACCACTGGGACCAAAAGAGCAGGAGTGTGGTTATGTGTACGTGTATCAGATTGCCTGCTACGCAGGTATTCGTCAAGATAGGATATACTCAAGACGTCACGGAGCGGTCGAAGCAATGGACTTTTGCTTGCAACATGACCACGACACTTGTTTATCCAAAAGCCCGAAAACTTGCTCATTCCATATGCAAGACGTGTCGAGGCTTTATGTCATGCAGAGCTCCAACATGTGAACGAGATCGTCGACTGTAACGCTTGTGTTGCGTACCATATGGAATGGTTGCGTACTTCTGTTGCAGAAGCGATCGCTGTGGTGCAGAAATGGACGGCTTGGATTCAGACAGAGCCATACAAGTCCCCGAAACAGAACATGGCCGAAAATCAAGGCTGCAAGAAAGACTCGTGTTCGTCGAATGATATGGAACGACTCACGGAAGACATGGATGCATTCATGCAGATGATGAGGAAACTCGCCATCTCTGAAGCTGAAATAAGAGATCAATAGTTCCATTGCAGAGTACGCAACGGGAGCTCATGGCTTCTCATTCCAAGATGATGGTAGCTATGCTGTGTAACAACAGCAGGTGGTGAAGTTCAAAGCAGGGGGAGTGCATGACGCAGCAGCATGAGCGAATGTGGATCGATAGAATTGAATTCTAGCTCTGATATTTCATATATGACAGGATTGCGTCCCCACCTGATTCGTGCCAACTTCATCCATAACCACACAGTTCGTCTAAACCGGATCATTCTCAACCTTCGCGTCGAACATCCAACGAGGATGATCAGACTTTTTGACATGCAGTATAAAATGGCAAATTCCGATACATCGCAGGTCTCAATAAGTTTGATAAGCTTTACTTCGCGGTTTCTTGTACACGCTTGTTGACCTTGGGCACGAGTTGTCCGGAATGGGTAGCTTGCATGCACAGCTGAGGCCGGGCTGAAAGAGCTGAATGCAGCCCGCTTAAGTGGACCACATGCTACATAAAGAGCAAGTCTAGATCTTCAAAAAATACAAGTTCGCTAACAGTGTGTTCATATTGGTTTATATATCCTCACGGCGCTGGTGGTGCTGAGCACATCTTTGAATCTCTGGCAAAGGATGATGTTCTGGACTCAGGTCTTCCGGCATGGCGGCTTGTTTGACGAAATATGATTCGCCAGCCCTTTCGAAGACGGTTGTTACTTGTTGCGTCGTAGAAATTCGCTTGATGCAGGATACCAAGACGTTAATCGAGCTGAAGTCGTGCCCGTCAGCTCAATGGAAAGTTTCGAATTTCGTTGCGACTATAAAACTTTCCCTTTCTCTCGCTGTTCTGTCCTCATTGTTGCTTTCATAGTCTTTTCAACTTCATCTCTTCCCTCTCGCTTAGTCGGCCAGAATGACTCCGCACTTCTCAATAACAGGAATTCCAGTTGACGATGCGAGCAATATCCCTCAGCGTAGGGAGATAGTAGAATGGTACAATGACGCGCGGGGTAGTAACAATCCCGAGGCTAAGCTTCAGCTGTCCCTGTTCATACACGGCTTGAGCAGATTTCAGGATGCCGCATTCTTCGGCCCTAATGGAGAGCCCAAAGACGCTCAATTGTCCTACTATCGTGTTGCAGGTATGCCACCACAGCCGAGAGCACTGAGACACAACTCATAATGTAGGCATTCACGGTGCGCCAACAGTCGATTGGGACGGGGCCAGTCCCGGTGGGGAATACTTCTGTGCTCACAGCAAATCTACATTCCCGACTTGGCATAGGCCATATCTTCTCCTCTACGAAGTCAGTAATATGCAAGCCTTGGTGAGCATGCTGCTGACGTTTTGCACAGCAACTCATCTACAATAACATGCTGGCCTTCTTGAATGACCCAAAGACAAAGTTCGCCGGACAATACACGAAGGATGATTGGCTTGCTGCAGCAAAAAAATGGCGCTGTACGACCATTCCGTTATATTTGCGACTAACTGAGTAATAACCTTGACAAAGTACCATACTGGAACTATGCTGTCCGCCCTAATATGCCTGAGATCGCGACCCAACCCGGTATCACCGTCTATTCCACTGAAGGCAAAGATGAGACGATTCTGCACAATCCTGTATACTCATTTCAGCCTAAAGATGCTAACGGGAAGAATATTGCATTTGGGCAAGTGCCTTCTTCATTGTCACTGCAAGTGGTTGGTATTATCTCCCTTAAGGCATTAGAACCCGCTAACACATATACAGCATGGCAGCAGGACAGAGACAGTTCGCGGTTCACTTGAAGCTGTCAATACGGATCTCCAACAGAAAATGCCTCACTCTCAAGCTTCGGGTCCTGGCAAGGCCCAGGGCGTTATCAGTGAGAATGTGGCGCGCTTGATGACCGAAAAGTACTTTAGAGACTATACCCCGTTCGCCTCGACCAGGTACACGAAGGCACTAAAGCCTTCGGAGTGGTTATCTTTAGAGAGTTTGCATAACTATATTCATGTGAGCCCACAATATGCGGGTCAGTCACAGAACAGAAGCTGAATCCCAGTTAGGGCGACGTAGGTGGCTTTATGGGCGGTCAGAATGTCTCAGCGTTCGACCCAATCTTCTGGCATCATCACTGGTATGACGGTCATTTGTTCTTCAAGAGTACTAGGCTGACCAGAAAATAGCTTCATCGACATGATCTTTGACAGTTGGCAGACTGCAACTAATCACAACAGCTGGTTCGACCCGAACTTCATCACTACTACTTTGAATCGCAAGCCAGTCGAGTCGGACAAATCCGACTTCAAACTCAAGCCTTTCTTTAATGGAGCTACGAAAGACTTGTACAGCTCTGAGGGTACCAAGTGGGTCACGAACCTTGGTTACAAGTACGATCGGACACTTCCGAGCAAGGAGTCGGATGTCGCCAAAGCAGTTGGTGTTAGCCTTCGCCGCATGGTCAATACAAACCTTAGCATGACGCGGGGCGAGACTGCAGAATTCTTACCGGCAAATCGAAAGACCGACAATGATCTGATCATCAATGTTAGATACAATAGGTAAGGGCGCTTATAGCTTTGGCTACCAGAACCTTGTCTGACGCTCCTGCAGGTTTGGCATCAACAACGGCGAGCCATACTGGGTTCATCTCTTCGTCGGTGATGTTGGGGAGCCAGCGGACTACATGCCAAATCCTGACCGCGTTGGCAGTATCTACAACTTCACGTCTCCGGTTGAACATACCGGCTGCGAGAGTTGTAAGAAGGAAATCAAGGAAGGAGGGCTTGCAACTGGGCAAATCCCGATCACTGGTGCCATCCTTAAGGATTGGAAGAACGACCGCATTCCTGAGCTTCCAAGCTCCGGCCCCTTCGACGAACATACAGTTGAAAAGTATCTTGCGGAAAAGCTTAGCTGGAAGGTCATTACGGTGAGTCCAATAATCTTAGTAGCGAGCTAATCGCTAACGATTGGACAGGCGAGCGGACAATCCATTGCGATCGAGTCACTGCCGGATCTTAAGGTCTTCGTGTTACTCGGTGATGCTGACCACAACACGGATGAGCTTGTCGAGACCAGGTTCACAAACTATGAGTACCTATGGGGAGCGACAGCCAACAAAGCCGGTGGAGGAGTGCCGGCAGACTTGTAGGCAGGCGTTGCGACCAGTGCACCATGATAGCCAGTGTTTTTATCCATATTCAATATTGATTAGCAATTATTGAATATTGAATATTTTGTATAAATATAGCAGTATTCTACTATTTTATATAGTTATATAGGACATAGTATAGGTAGTAGTATAGGAAATAGGTAGGAAATAGGTATAGGACGTGTAGGGGAGGGGGGAGAGGTAGGTGGAGGGGAGAAGAGGCGGGGGGTAGAGTCTAAATGCCTGTGCACGCTTGTGCACGCTTGTGCACGGATCCTATTTTATCACGTGCTTCTGTTTTAAGTTGGAGGCTTGGCTCAATATTCAATATTCAATAAAATATCAATATGAGTTGGCGGTTCAATATCAATATCAATACGGTCTCATATTGATATTGAATATGGATAAAAACACTGATGATAGCCCGACCCCTATATGAACATGCCAGAGGTGAGTTGTGTAATTGACATAATTTGGTCGAGGAAAGAAGCGACGAGCTCAAGGCCGTGCGGGGCGAGTTTGAAGCAATACCGAGCGCAAAACACCGAGCTGGCTGCGCGGCGGACGTGAGCGGTCGTATTGGGTAGGAGGTGGGAAGTTTGGCCGACATGCCTTCGGTGGCCATGGGACTATTGATACTTCGTTAGCTGTGAAATTCAGTCAACGACTCTTCAGAAGGTGTGGTTGCAGACATTGCAGTCAAAGATTGAACAATATCAGGCGTCTTTGAATAGTTGTCAGTAGCATTATCCGAGCATATTGGCGCTGGTCGGGCGCGCTGGTCGGGCAGGCTCTCGTCATCGACCAAGGCCCAGGCGCAATGGGTGGTTCAGTTCTTATTCTGGTACGCAGGGACAACTCCCCACCGGGAGAGGTAAACCTAGGCGCAGCCACAGCCACAGGCCTGACAGCCACAGGCTGAGGAAAAACTAATGACGTAAGTTAGATTATATCGTAAGCATTATGTGGAATGTGTAGGTCTTTCCGCGCTAGCTAGGAGGTACCTATATTTATGGCAAAACCTTATATAACGTGTAATATATTACTAATCTATCTTCTCGGGACCTTTTAAGGCTTAGATTAAACTATTTTATAAATATAAAATATAAAAAAAGCTTAATACTATTATATACAAAAACAAATCCCAAATGCCTAATCTAAAAAGCCACTATACCTTATTTTTAGAAGTAAGATTAGTATCTATTAGCCTACTAAGTAATAGCTAATAGAAATAAGATCCCTTTATAGAAGTATAGGTAGGTATAAAAATAGGGGTAGGACAATAAGGTATAGCAGAAGCAGAGATTCTTAAATACTTAACACTAATATTAGGTTTAAACTAATACTAATAAAGCTCCTAAGGCGTAAGCTTATAGTTAATAAAGACACGCTTAAGCCTAGAATAAATAGAGATGTTAGCTAGCTAAATTGGCCTAGAACTACCAAGACTTTACTATAGTAACTATTAGTTACCTATCCACTAGGTACTTAAAGGGTAACTATAATAGGACTAGCCTAGTTATAGTAGGAATGTCTTAGTAAAACACTTAATAGATATCTAAAACTATCTGTAACTGTCTAGAACTGTCTAGAACTATCTAGAACTATCTAGAACTATCTAGAACTATTTATAATTATCTGCTACAATCTACTATTTTCCACTAGCGCTATAGTACTAAAGTCTATTAAAGACCGTATATATATTAACTACTAAGACCTCTAACTGTTTAATTATATAATTCTCTTATTATTCCTTTCTCTTCTTTATATAATGTCTTATTCTTTATAAGAGCTATATACCTTTAGATTTAGATAAAATTTATATATATATATTTTTAAAATCTTCCTTAAAGCCTCTTCGCGCCTTTATACTATATTATATTAAAATAACTACTATTAAAATAGCAAACAAACCCAAATTCCCTTTAATAACTATAAGTATTATATCCCTAGTTAGGGAACAGTTAACTATAATATAATAGTCCTTTATAGATGCCTTAGCTTAGTAGTAGGCTGCACTAAAAACCTAGTATTAATAGTTAATAGAAGTACTCTATAAAGAACTTTGTAATATTAAAGCACTTATATTAGAGACCTTAACACCGCCTATAAACAAAATTAATATAACTATATTTAAGCCTAGCTCCTTAAACGCAAACTTTAAACTAGTAATAGTAGCTTAACCCATATTTATAATAAATTTAATACCTACTATAAAATCTAAAAAGCTCCCTAATTCTCTAATATTTAATAGAAATTAAAATAACCTATATCCCTTTATAACTAAGCTCTATCTTAAACTTTTAATAAATTATAACTAATACCCTACTAAAGCTAGTAAGGTTAGTTATAAAATATCTTATTTAAGTAAAGACGCTATATATACTATAGATCTATTCTTCTGTAACGGCACCTTTATTAATTTTAAAATCTTTATCTCTCTACTAGAATAAATATATAATAACGCCAGCTGTAAATATATAGCTATTACTAAACTTAAAAATCTATAATAATGGAACCGAGACTTTACTAGCTTCTTTTTAGAAATTTTAGGCCTTATTAGCAAGCTAGATTAGAATAAAGCCACTAAAGTTACTACCCTTTAATAAGCTATTTTAGATAAAATTAGAGCCTAGTTAATAGGTAGAGAACTATAAAAGACCTATCTAAATTTACTATAATATATTAATAAATTAATAAGGACCTTTAATATAATAAACATACTTATTTTCTAAAGCTAACTACACCTTATATCTAGAACTTTATAAAACTAGTATATACCCTAAAGCGTAGTCCATCTTTAAAACCTAAAAGCCATATATATACCCCTATAGACCTTAATGCCGCTTAATTCTATATACTCTTAGGAACTAATAAATAAAGAACTTAAGCTATAAATAGAGAATGCTTTAGATATGGTAAAAAGGGATATATTTAAAGGAAATGTTAAACCTACCCTTTTAAAAAGGTCTGCCGTAGTTCCTCCTAGTCCTTAAATTATACTTACTTACCACAAAGTATCTTACCTTTAGTTAACTTAAAAAACAAATTATTTTAGGGTCAAGTTGCGCCTTAAGATAAAAAGTGGAAGAGTATAAGTGTTTAGGCTCTTCTAGCGCTAATATATAACATAACTCCCTTAATATACTTAGTGAAATTTAAATACTTAGAAAATAAAAAAAAGTATAAATTCTAATAGATAGCGGAGTTACTAGTATAGGCTTTATTAATATAAACTGTATAAAAACTTAACGCCTAAATTTAAAGAAACTTAATAAGCCTTAAGGCCTATAAGGCTTTAATAGTAAACCCTTAATATATAGCAAACTAATATAATATGCTTTAGTAAAAATACAAATAGGTAAATACTTTAAATATATTTCCCTATTTATTACACCTTTAAATTAATATAAAGTTATACTTAAATATAGATAGCTAAAACAATACAACCCTTTAATTAGCCGGGTTAAAGAAATACTAAAGTTCTATATAACCTACTGCTAAAGTTATTACTTAAAAAACCATTTGCCCTATAAACATATACACAACTATTTAAATTTAATATAATATAAATTACCATTACTATAAGCCTTAAACTAAAATAATAAAGCTATAACTGCTAATTATAGTAAAGAATGTAAAGATCTTATGCCGAAACCTCTTAAAATTTATATAATATAGGCCGCACCTTTTATCTTATTAGCAAAAAGATAAAATTATAAAATCTTTACTATAACTATAAAAGATATTAAGAAAGTACTAAAACTAAAATAATATATCAATCCTTAACCCTTTATACCCAAAAAGTACTATAATCTAATTAATAAGTTTAAAAAATAATTTATAAACTAACTAGCCCTATACTAAGATAAGCACAATTTTAAGATAGAATTTAAGCCTAGTATAATACTAAAGTTCGGTCTATTATATAGTATATTATAGTAAGACCAGTAAGACCAGGGGAAGAACCGGAGACAATAACAGATTCGGATATAAAAGCGCTAGTAGGAATACAAGACACGGAAATGGAAAGCCCTATACAAAATGAGTAGCAACTAGGGTGTAGATACAAAAGACAGAAGTTCTGAAAATCCTAGAGAAAGTGGAAACAGAGGAAGCGAAGAATAAAGGAAAGTTAAACAACCCTCGCCAGGGGTCCGCCACCTATCCATTATACAGTATAACTGCGGCAATACAAACCACCGCCTTACAAGGCCCCTACTAGACAGTCTAGACCCAGAGAAACACCATATCCTTACTATATAAGAGCCGTATTACAATACCTATATACAATTAACATACTGCCCCTAAGGATTTCAGCTCCTATATGAACCAAAAGCAGCCATATATATATGCTTTATAATCAGCAAGGCTGTTAGCCTGTCCTTATAGTTATAGCAAGCAGTTAACCCAGATATTACAGTTATAACAATCCAGACATATAGGGGACCAGTACAAATTATTAATATATATAACCTTAGGGTTAAAGGGGTCCCATAAACAGAGAACATTATATTAGTAATAAGCTTACTGGAAACTAAAGGCATAGAGTCTATCCTATTAGGAGATATAAACCTCCACCACCCGCGGTAGGGGGGTATCTATATCGCTGCTAAATAATAGGCAGAGTGCCTACTAAGAGCTATAGACATCTGGGGCCTTAAGCTGGCCATCCCCCCAGGAGCAATTACGTGGCAACGAGGCACCGCTAGAAGTACAATTAACCTTATATTTATAGACGATGGCCTATACTAGAGACTTAAAAGGTGCATCCCTAAAGAAGAATAGGCACTTACCTTAGACCATATCCCCATCCAGATACAGCTAGATTTAGATATTAAGGCATAACTAAATAGTAAAAGATACGTAATAAGGAAGCTTAAGATAGACAGTTTCCTTAATATAGTTAAATAACAACTTTAAGACCTAGAAGAAATCCACCTAATACCAAATAAGTAAGGCTTATTAGCCACCCCTAAGGAAATTAACTAAAGACTAGAAAGGATCTAGGCAGCAATTAAAAATGGGCTAGAAGAGTATTACCCGGTCTTAAAACCAGGCCCCTATACGCGATATGCATAGTCCGCACAATGCGCGGTTTTTATGGCTAGCCAATGACAAGTAAGAAGGAAATATATAAGTAGCCATAACCTTAAAGACGAGAGATAATATAAAGATATAAGAAACCAGCTAAAGAATACCCTAAAAAAAGAAGTAAGAAATAACTGGAGACGGTTTATAAATAAACACACTACTAACCCAAGCATCCCCTATAATAAGGGCCTTTGGACCATGGTAAGATAGGTAAAGAAAAAGGTAAGACACCTAGCAGAAGACCTATACCTATTACCCCTATAAAGAGCAGGCGAACTATAGGCTATAAGCAACAATAATAAGAAGGTAAAGATCCTTATAGAAAGATTTTTCCCCTAACTAGCTCTAGTAGACCTTAGTAATATTACCAGCAAAACACCGGTAACTTGCCTGAGGGTTAATAGCGACATAACAACTAAAGAAATGGCTAGAACTATTAGTTGCCTCTTAAATAATATAGCACTAGGACTAGATAGGATTCTAAATAAAGCCTTAAAGACCTGTGGTCCACTTATAGCACCTTACCTTATAGATATAGCCAAAGCATACTTTATAATAGACTACTACCTATAACTTGGAAAATCTATAATAACGGTTGTCTTATAAAAAGAAGGCAAAGTAGACTACTTAATCCTAGGAAGCTACTGCCCTATTGCCTTAGAAAACACCCTAAGCAAGATCTTAGAAAAGGTTATAGCGGACTATATAGCAGATATAGTAGAGAAACACGCCCTACTACCACAAAGCCAAATAGGGGCAAGAAAGAATCGCTTAATACTATTAGCACTTACACTACTCGCTACTACCATTAAAACTGCATGGGCTATGCGCAAGGACTTTATAGTATTAATACTTAGCCTAGATATTAGTAGCGCCTACAATAATATACCCTATAAGCGCCTCCTATACATTCTTAGGGCAAAGGGCTTCCCAGAATGGATTATATAATTTATTTAAGGGTTTATAGGCCAGAAAGAGATATTACTAGTCTTTAGCAGATACCAGAGCCCCCCCATCGCAGTTATAACAGGTATACTATAAGAATTACCTCTTTCGCCTATACTCTTCCTTTTCTTTATAAGCAACTTACTTAACACCTTTAAGAAAGGGGTGACCTAGGGGATAGACTTTATTAATAATATAAACCTAATTATATACGGGCCAACAGCCGCAGAGAACTGTAGAATACTAGAGAAAGCCTATAATACCTATATAGAATAGGCAAGATAATATAGAGTCCAATTCTTACTAGAGAAATACCAGCTAATCCATTTTATAAGAAAACACAACCAATCTGCAGATCTCTAGTATATAATCCATATCTAAGGCTTTAGGGGTTAACTAGGTTAGGGCCTAAGGGTATTAGGAGTATAGGTAGATAGCAAGCTTTAATAGAGCGCATATATAGTGCAAGCGGCCCATAAGGGCTAAGTATAGTACATTATATTATCTAGGATCGTTAATTCTATATAGGGTCTATGCTTCCAGAGGTCACACCTACTATATACAGCAGTTGTCCGGCTAACTATAACATATAGATCCAGTGTTTGGGCCATTAGAGAAACTAAAAAGGGCCCCCCTAAATTACTCCTTAAACCACTCCAAAAGGTCTAAATAGCCTGCCTCTAGAGCATAACAGGCGGGTATAAGCAAACGGCTACAGCACTGCTTAAGAAGGAAGCCAATATTCCCCCCCTATAACTATATATTAAAGCCGCTGTAATACAAAGGGCGCAAAGTAAATATAACTCTAATGTTACAAAGTATATTAAGACACGCCTAAATAAACTATGGAGGGACCCTAGGGCGCCTTATAGGAGAACAAACCAACAACCCCAAAGCAGGGAAGAGATATTGGAGAAACAGGTAAAGAAAGTAAAAGAAGAATAGTGCTACGTTAGGGCCCAGGCCTATATAGAGAAGGAAGGGAGACGCGTAAGAGGCCAGCAAAGATAATAGTAAGAAAGAGAAAGAAGCCAAAGTAGAGCATAAAAGAACGCTAGGAAACCATCTTCTATAATATAATACTGGTTGGACCAACACTAGAAAGGCGTATAGAAGTTAAAGGTATAGAGGCTAACTTAGGCAAGAGAAACTTAAGCTGTGGCATAGTTAACGCCATAGGGGGTAAACACTTAAGAGCTCCAAGAAGGCCTAACAAAGGCAGAAAATACAATAGCAATACTCTTAAGAATAGGGATAATAGGACTAAAAGATTGGCTCTACTAGGTAGGTGTCCTAGTAGGCAGCCTAAGATGCGAATATGGCTAACCAAGACAGACACCAAAACATATAATACTGTTATGCCCCCTACGCACCAACCAAGAAGCTATGCTCTTAGTAGCTAGTATAGAAAACTATAACACACTACTCTTAATATAAAAAGGTCTTAAGGCAGTTACCTGGTGGCTTATTAGCCAAAATATACTAGACCAGTTTTGGGTTACAAAGGAAATGGTAATAGAAGGCAAAGGGGCGAGCAATAGGCGCCCCCTAATAACTCTACAGTAGTAGAGTAAAGTTTGCAATACTAGCATGTCCGTAGGCTTGTTACAACAGCAGTGGTTCCCAAGGAGGTCAAAAAGTAAGGTAGTAGAGCATTATAGGTAACTTGTAGGCGCCTTATAGGCAAGTGTGACGGCGCTGGAGCGCGTCACCTAGTCAGGGGTTCGCTTAGGACTTGGCATATGTATATGGACGTGGCCTCACCACCTTCTCTTGCTCCTCAGCTTAATATCTTCGTAATACAGCATTCGTTCGCTTCATCTTGGAAGCATTTGTTCAAGTATTCGTCAAGACGTTTATTCAATGGTTTGAGCCGTCACACAAGTCCTAAAAGGCGGGGAGACGGATTATAGGGTTTTCTTAAAAGAGTTTTCTCCCCATATATATATAAGGAGTAGTCCGCATAGGCCCAATAGGGATCCGAATCAGATGTTAAGCAATAAATAATAATATATAGTATATTATAAAAAGAACTACTTATAATATAATAATACCTTAACAAGCATCTAGAAAAAGGATTTATTTACCTTAGTTAATCTCTATTTACCTTACGTATACTATTTATTAAAAAGCTAGAAAAAGGCTTAAGATTTTATATTAATTATTAAGCTCTAAACATAATTATAATTTAAAACTAATATCTAATTCCCCCACTGCCCGGTCTCAAAACCGGGCCCCTATGCGCGACACGCATAGTCCGCACAATACGCGGTTCTTATTGCCAGCCAACGACGAGCAAGAAGGAAATATACAAGCAGCCACAACTCTAAAGACGAGAGACAATATAAAGACATAAGAAACCAGTTAAAGAATACCCTAAAAAAAGAAGTAAGGAATAACTGGAGATAGTTTATAAATGAGCACACTTCTAACCCAAGCCTCCCCTATAATAAGGGCCTTTGGGCTATAGCAAAATGGGTAAAGAAAAAGGTAGGGCGTTTAGCAGAAGACCTATACCTACCGCCCCTGCAAAGAGTAGGGGAATTATAGGCCACTAATAACAATAATAAAAAGGCAAAGATCCTTATAAAAAGGTTCTTCCTATAATTAGCCCTAGCAGACCTTAGTAATATTATGGGTAAAACACTAGTAACTTGCCTATAGGTTAACAGCGACATAACAACGGAGGAAATGGCTAGAACTATTAGCCGCCTTTTAAATAATATAGCACTAGGACTGGATGGAATTCTAAATAAGGCTTTAAAAACCTATGGACCACTTATAGCACCCTAGCTTATAGATATGGCCAAAGCATGCTTTGCTATAGGCTACTACCTATAACTTAGTAGAGCTATAATGACGGTTATTCTATAAAAAGAAGGTAAAGTAGATTACTTAACCCTAAGAAGCTACCGCCCTATTACCTTAGAAAACACTCTTAGTAAGATCTTAGAAAGGGTAATAGCGGACTATATAGCAGACATGGCTAAGAAATACGCCCTACTACTATAAAGCTAAATAGGGGTAAGAAAGAACCACTTAATACTATTAGCACTTATGTTACTCGCTACCACCATTAAAACCGCATAGGCGATACAAAGGGACTTTATAGTATTAATACTTAGCCTAAATATTAGCGGTGCCTATAACAATATACCCTATAAGCGCCTCCTATATATCCTTAGGGCAAAGGGCTTCCTAAAATAAATTATATAGTTTGTCTAAGGGTTTATAGGTCAGAAAGAAATATTATTAGTCTTTAGCGGATACTAGAGCCCCCCTATAGTAGTTATAATAGGAATACTATAAGAATTACCCCTCTTGCCTATTATCTTCCTCTTCTTTATAAGTAACCTGCTTAATTTCTTTAAGAAAGGGGCGACCTAGGGAATAGGCTTTATTAGTAATATAAACCTAATTATATATAAGCTAATAGCCGTAGAGAATTATAGAATACTAAAGAGAGCCTATAATACCTATATAGAATAGGCAAGACAATATAGAGTCCAATTCTTACCAGAGAAATACTAGCTAATCTATTTTATAAGAAAATATAACCAATCTGCAGATCTTTAGTATGTAATTTATATTTAAGGCTTTAGGGGTTAACCAGTTTAGGGCCTAAGGGTATTAGGAGTATGGGTAGATAGTAAGCTCTAGTAGAGCGTATATGCGGTATAAGCGGCCCATAAGGGCTAAGTATAATATATTATATTATCTAGGATTATTAATTCTATATAGGGTCTATCCTTTTAGAATTTACGCTTATTATATACAGCAGTTATCTAGCTAACTATAATATATAGATCTAGTGTTTGGGCCATTAGAGAATCTAAAAAAGGCCCCCCTAAATTACTCCTTAAACCACTCTAAAAGGTCTAAACAGCCTGCCTCTAGAGTATAATAGGCGGGTATAAGTATATGGCTATGGCACTGCATAAAAAGGAAGCCAATATTCCCCCCCTATAACTGTATATTAAAGTCACTATAATATAAAGGGCGCAAAATAAACGCAACTCTAATATTATAAAGTATATTCAGACACGCCTAAATAAACTATAGAGGGACTCTAAGGTGCCCTATAGGAAAATAAACTAACAACCCTAAAGTAGGGAAGATATATTAGAGAAATAGGTAAAGAAAGCAGAAGAAAAATGGTGCTATATTAGGGCCTAAGCCCATATAAAGGAGGAAGGAAGATATATAAGAGGCTAGTAAAGATAATAGTAAGAAAGAGAAAGAAGCTAAAGTAGAGCATAAAAGAATACTAGAAAACCATCTATTGCAATATAATACTGGTTGGACTAATGCTAGAGAGGTAAATGGAAGTTAAAGGTACAAAGGCCAACTTAGGTAAGAGGAACCTAAGCTATAACATGGTTAATGCTATAGGGGGTAAACACTTAAGGGCTCTAAAAAGGCCTAACAAAGGCAAAAAATATAATAGCAATATTCTTAAGAACTGGAATAATAGGACTAAAAGATTGGCTCTACTAGGTAGGTGTCCTAGTAGGTAGCCTAAAATATAAATGTAGCTGGCTAAGACAGACACTAAAATATGTAATACTACTATACCCCTTACGTACTAACTAAGAAGCAATACTCTTAGTAGCTAGTATAGAGAACTATAATACACTACTCTTAATATAAAAAGGCCTTAAGGCGGTTACCCAATAGCTTATTAGCCAAAATATGCTAGACCAATTTTAGGTTATAAAGGAAATGGCAATAAAAGACAAAGGGGCGAGCAATAGGCGCCCCCTGTTAACTCTATAGTAGTAGAGTAAAGTTTATAATACTAGCGTGTCCGTAGGCTTGTTATGGCAGTAATGGTTCCTAAAGAGGTCAAAAAGTAAGGTAGAAGAGCACTATAGGCAACTCGTAGGCGCTAAGTAGGCAAGTCCTAAAAGGCAGGGAGATGGATTACGGGGTTTTCTTAAGTAGAGTTTTCTCCCTATATATATATAAGGAGTAGTCCGTGTGGGCCTAATAGGGATCTAAATTAGACGTTAAGCAATAAATAATTATTATATCTAATTCCCCTACTTTAAGAGACGCTTAACTATTTAGTAAAGGTATAGTACTTTATAAAGCTTAATATAGTTACTACTTTTAATAAAATCTGTATATATAAAGGAGATTAAAAGTATATAGCTTTTTATATATAATAGAGACTCTTTAAATACCTAGTAATGTCATTTAATATAAAAAATGGTCCTAGTATATTTTAGTAATATATTAATAATATGCTTTATAAATTCCTTAATATATTTATTACTATATATATTAATAATATCTTAATCTACTTATCCTTACTTTTTAAATATTAGAAATATATTAGAATAGTCTTTAAACGCTTATAAAATATGGGCTTATAATATAATATTAAGAAATATAAGTTTTACGCGTCTAAGGTTATATACTTAAGCTTAATTATATCCTATAACGGAATTAAAATAAACTTTAAAAAAGTTACTATAATTATAAATTGGGGAAGCCCTAGTAATGTATAAGATATTTAAGGATTTCTAGGATTTGTAATATAAATAAGCTTTTAATAACTTAAAATATTACTTTATAACTACTTTAACCCTAACTTTAAATATATTATTAAAATAGACGTATCTAATTATATGCTAAGGGAAGTATTATTATAATATAATAAGAATGGCAAACTATATCTAGTAGCCTTTCTCTCCTAATAACTCGCCCCTACTAAATTAAACTATAAGATATATAATAAGAAACTACTTATAATTATTAGATACTTTAAATAGTGGCGTTCTAAGCTTAAAGAATTATTATTTTTAATATATATATTAATAGACTATTATTATTATTCATTGCTTAACGTCCAATTCGGATCCCTGTTGGGCCCATACGGACTACTCCTTATATACATATAGGGAGAAAACTCTATTTAAGAAAACCCCGTAATCCGTCTCCCCGCCTTTTAGGGCTCGCTTATAAGTCGCCTATAAGTCACCAGTAGTGCTCTACTACCTTAC